>Ga0164311_10000173_pt1 | contig 25300 bp, 11 predicted proteins | sample GuaBasSedimGuay2_FD_121796 | JGI IMG/M metagenome (GOLD analysis project Ga0164311, IMG submission 121796) | Subseafloor sediment microbial communities from Guaymas Basin, Gulf of California, Mexico - Guay2, Core 4569-9, 9-12 cm | ecosystem: Environmental > Aquatic > Marine > Hydrothermal vents... | reverse complement strand
TGGGCGGCACGTAATAGCCACCGGTGGGCACGACGATGGTGACACGAGTAGTGGCGGTGAGGAAATCGGTCATTGAAGGGTAGTGAGTGGCGGTGACGACGGCGGTGAAAATACCGGCTTGCGTGTAGAGATGGCCGACCGTTTGTCCGGTGGCGGTGAGGCCGTCGCCGAAGTCCCAGGTGTACTCGACGCTGCCGTCGGCCGCCACCGTCGCAGTGAAGAAGGTCCATTCCCCCAGCAGGTTGCGGCTGCTGTTGGCCGCCACCAGCCCGGTGATGGGGGCATCCGCCGCGGTGACGGGGACCTGGGCCGTGTCGGTCAGGGGGATGAGGCTGGCGCCAGGTACGTCGGTGACGATGAGGGTGAAGGTGGGCACTCCGGCGGTATCAAGGGCAGCGTGGGTGGTGACGCTCACGGCGGTGATGTCAGGGTTATCGGTGATGCTCACCGCGCTGCCATCCTCGGTGAAAGTTGTAGTATAGTTGAGGCCCGGGCCTGGGCCATTGAGGTCTAACGCCGGCGAGGCAAGAGGGGCAGCATTGGTTGACAACGTCAGCGCCAGCAACAGGCTGCCTGTTAGCAGGATGGCCAGTGTACTGCCTGATAGCAGGAGTAAGGCTTTCGGCAGGACGGAAGAAGATTGATGTCCACTAAGCACATAATGAGACACGGTGACCCTCCTTTCTTCCTACGGCTTAGTCTCAATCAGATGTGGCTAAAATTGGTTGGATGCCCGGCTTCAGCCGGAAAATCCTCGCTGAAGCGAGGCGTCCGGCCTTTCCAAAATTGGTTGGACGCCCGGTTTCAGCCGGAAAATCCCGCTGAAGCGAGGCGTCCGGCCTTTCCAAAATTGGTTGGACGCCCGGCTTCAGCCGGAAAATCCGCTGAAGCGAGGCGTCCGGCCTTTCCAAAATTGGTTGGACGTTCGGCTTCAGCCGGAAAATCCCGCTGAAGCGAGGCGTCCGGCCTTTCCCCCCACTCATTTTAGCCAAACTCGTCTCAATTAGTGTCAGCGGGTATTTCTGTGGCTGTGCTCTCCTTGAGCACCGGTGGCCTTTCGCACTTTCATCTTACCCCCTTTGGTTGAGGCTTGCGTTACGCCTGCGTTACGAAAGGGTTACGGCCCGGTTAAGGGCGATCTCGCAGAGGAAGTACGTGGCTTCAATCGGTCGTGCTATCGGCTTGACAAGTCCTCCCTATCCGGTATCATATCTTCACTGATGAGCATCTGTATTCCCCTTCCCGAATGGCCCCTACAGCGAATCTATGCCCTCGCCGCCGTGCGCGGAGTGCGCGTCTGGTCGGTGGGGGGCGCGGTGCGCGACGCGCTGCTGGGGCGGCCCGTCCACGATTGGGATTTCGCCGTGGATCGGGACGCGCTGGGGCTGGCGCGGGCCGTGGCCGACGTGCTGGGAGGGGCCTACTTCCCGCTGGACGCGGAGCGAGATACGGGCCGGGTCATACTGACGGCTGCGAACGGCACCCGGTTAGAACTAGACTTCGCGGTCCTGCGCGGCGCTACCCTGGAGGCCGACCTGCGGGCGCGGGACTTCACCGTCAACGCGCTGGCGCTGGATGAGAGAGGCACGCTGACAGACCCGACGGGCGGCAGGGCCGACCTGGAGGCCAGACTTATCCGCGCCACGAGTAACCGCGCCTTCCAGGATGACCCGGTGCGGCTATTGCGGGCGGTACGGATGGAAGCCGAACTGGGTTTCGAGATCGAGCCGCAGACGGCAACCTGGATTCGCCGTGACGCGCCTCTGTTGGCCCGCCCGGCGGCCGAACGGGTGCGGGATGAGTTTGTGCGTATAGTCGCGATGGACAGTGCGGCTGTTCCTTTGCAACGTCTGGATGAATTTGGCCTGCTTTCCCACGTGGTGCCAGAACTTGAAGCACTCAAGGGCCTCACCCAATCGCCACCACACCGCTTCGATGTGTGGCGTCACACCCTGGTGGTGGTAGATACGTTGGAGAGGGTCATCGCCGCCGTCACGGGGCAGGAGGTCGGGCCGTGTGCGCTGGCGGATGCCCCGCGCGCTGCCTGGGGTGACCTGGCGCGGGTGCTGGGCCAGTTCGCCAGCGACGTATGCGCACGCCTGGCGGTCGAGGTCAGCGGCGGGCGGGACCAGGCGCTGCTGCTTAAACTGGCGGCGCTATTGCACGATATTGGCAAGCCCAGGACTTGGTCACAGGATGAAAACGATCGTATTCACTTTTACAATCACGAACCGGTAGGGGCGCGGATGGCGGCGGCGCGGCTGCGGACACTCCGTTTCAGCCGCGATGAGGTGGAGCGGGTATATGTGATGGTCAGGCAACACCTGCGCCCGTCTCATCTAGCGCGTGCCAAACGGATCACCCGCCGCGCCATCTACCGCTACTTCCGCGCCACAGACGACGTTGGAATCGAAGTAGTGTTGCTCAATCTGGCCGATCACCTGGCGACCTGGGGGCCGCATCTCCAGGAGCGCCGCTGGGCACGGCGGCTGGAGACGGCGGAGACGCTGCTGACCCACTACTTCGAGCGCCACGCGGAAACAGTGGCTCCACTGCCGCTGATCACAGGCCGCGACTTGATGGCGGAATTGGGGCTGGCGGAGGGACCTGAGGTCGGACGATTGCTGGAGGCCCTGCGGGAGGCTCAGGCGGCCGGGGAGGTGCGGACGCGGGAGGAGGCGCTGGCGCTGGCCCGGCAACTCCAAAGTTAGGTCAAATTGCCAATTTGACCTACTTTGGGAAAGCCCTGGTTGATGGTAAACGAGCGTTGACGGTGACTACTCAGCCACCCCGCCGAACTCAGAATCGGACGCAGATTCACGCAGATTTTCGCAGATAAGATCAAAAAATCAGCTCGGCTGAAGCCGGACGTCCTACTGATTTTAGCCACACCCATTTCAATACATTGCTCTTGCAGGAGGAGGTGTGGGTTGACAAAGCCTTCAATCTATACTAAAATAATCAATAAGTAGTTTAACCCCCTCAGCCGAGGGAAGGAATATCATGCACTAGATTTAGGAGGAGAACTATGAAGAGGCTTGCTGTACTGATAACGTTCGTCAGCGTCATGGGCCTGGTGCTCACTGCCTGTGCTCCGGCTCCAGCAGGAACACCATGTCCACCATGTCCAGAGTGCCCAGAGTGTCCAGAGTGCCCAGAGGCAGGGGTACCGCTGACAGACCTGGGCGGTCGAGAGGTTACCATCGCGGTAGAGAACGCCTACCCGCCTTTCAACTATATAGACGAGGCTAGTGGTGAGGCGGTCGGGTGGGACTACGATGTCGGGCGTGCCATCTGCGAAAGACTCAACTGCACTCCGGTGTTCGTAGAAGCAGCCTGGGAGGGCCTCTTTGAGGCAATGGCGGCGGGCGAGTATGACGTCGCTTTCGATGGCATCACCCTCACGCTGGCTCGATCCCTGAAGGTTGACTTCTCTGACCCCTACGTCGAGTACGGTCAGGTCATCCTGGTTCGCGCCGACGAGACGGAGATCACCGACGAGGAAAGCCTGGTATCCTCCGACAAGACCGTCGGCACCCAGATTGGGACCACCAATGAGATCGCAGCCATCAAACTGGTTGGCGAGGACAGGGTGGTGAGTTTCGACACCTACGACATGCCCGTCGTAGCCCTGTTGTCCGGTGACGTGGATTGCGTCATCATTGACGAGGTGGCCGCCATTGGCTTCATGCGGGAGAATCCCGATAAGTTGAAGATTGCTTTCCATGTGACCACCGGCGAGTTCCTGGCCCTTGCCTTCCCACCCAAGAGCGATCTTGTCGAGCCCTTCAACTGGGCTATGCAAGAGATGTTCGCCGACGGCACGATGGATGAGATCTGCCAGAAATGGCTCCTCCGTCCCTGCTCGCCAAGTGAGTAAGCAACGGAGGAACAGACAGATAGGGGGCTGCGGGGCGCCAGGGGCGCCCCGCAGTTCGCAGTTGTCCTAATCCTTCGCATCTTTCACCGGCTTCATAGGGAGCACCCAATGGCTATCACGAGTGAGATGGAGAGACACCAACCCAAACTGGTCCCTTGGGGTGAGAAATTGTCGCAAGTACCCTGGTGGGCCTTGATCATCCTATTGATGGGAGTGTTGATCGTCTACTCTGTATTCACCTCCGCTACTTATCAGGACGCTTTCCTCTTCCTCATCGCCGGTGTTCGAGTGACCATCACGGTGAGCCTCATATCCTTCGGCCTGGCTCTGATTCTGGGGCTCATCGCCGGCCTGGGACGGGTCTCGAAGAATGTGATTTACTATACCCTCGCCTCCCTTTACGTCGAGATCGTCCGGGGGATCCCCCTCCTGGTCTTAATCATTTACTTTGCCTTCGTGGTGACCCCCCTGGCCATCCAGACCTTGAACAGCCTGGGCACTGTGCTGCTCCAAGACCCAGCCTTCGGCTTCTTGAGGGGGCTGGCCCGTTCGTTGACCGACCTCAATATCCAGGACGTGGATATGACGATAAGGGCGATCGCGGGATTGGCCTTTGGCTATGGCGCTTTTGAAGCGGAGGTGTTTCGGGCAGGGATCGAGTCCATCGAGAGAGGACAGATGGAAGCCGCTCGTTCCCTGGGGATGAGTTACTTTCAGGCTATGCGGTACATCATTTTGCCTCAAGCGATTCGCCGGGTCCTCCCCCCCCTGGGCAATGACTTCATCGCTATGCTGAAAGATTCCTCATTGATCTCGGTCCTGGCCGTGAGGGAACTTACCCACTTGGGCAAACTGAATCGCGCCAGGACTTTCCGCACTTTCGAGACCTGGAATACAGTGGCTTTCCTTTATCTATCCATGACCCTGTTACTCTCGTTAGGGGTGAAGATGTTAGAACGGAGGATGGCCGTTGAGGAATGACGTCATTATCGAGATTGAGCATGTCTACAAAAGTTTTGGCCGTGTCCGGGCTTTGGTAGACGTCAGCCTGAACGTCTACAGAGGAGAGGTGCTTTTCATCTTTGGCCCCAGCGGCGGCGGCAAGTCCACCCTCCTGCGGTGTATTAACCGGCTGGAGAAGGTGGATCGGGGTCGTATTGTCGTAGACGGTGTCTGCGTCACCGAACATCCCAAAAAGGTGGACATTGACAAGGTGCGGATGGAGGTGGGGATGGTCTTCCAGTTATTCAATCTCTTCCCCCACCTGACTGCTTTGCAGAACATCACGCTGGCCCAGGAGAAGGTGCGCAAGCGCTCAAAGGAGGAGGCCGAGGAGATCGCCTACCGCCTGCTGGAGCGAGTGGGGTTGCCCGAAAAGGCCGACGTTTACCCCGATCAACTCTCCGGCGGACAGAAACAGCGCGTGGCTATCGCCCGCGCGCTGGCGATGAACCCCAAAATCATGCTCTTCGATGAGCCCACTTCAGCACTTGACCCCGAGATGATCCGCGAGGTGCTGGACGTGATGCTTGATTTGGCGAAGGAAGGGATGACGATGGTAGTCGTCTCCCACGAGATGGGGTTCGCCAAGGCAGCCGCCGACCGCATGGTCTTCCTGGAGGGGGGGCGCGTGGTGGAGGTTGCCACACCGGAAGAACTCTTCACCAATCCGAAGGAGGAGCGCACGAAGCGCTTCCTGAGTCAGATTCTTCATTGAGTGGACATCCACCGCTCGATTAGTGCCTCTATCGTCCCATCCACCTCCATCTCCGCCAGCGCGTCGTTGATCGCTCGCAGCAGGTGCCGACTGTCGTGCCGCATGGCCACGGCGTAAGGCTCCTCAACGACCGGGTCTCCTACGATGACCAGCCCGGTCGCCGCCAGCGCCGATACATGATCCACCAGTGCGGCGTCGGCCTCCCCTGCCGCCAGCGCCGCCAGCGCCTCGGCCGCCGTCTGATAGGGCACGACGGCAAGGCCGGGCAACCTCCGCGCCCGTTTCCGCGCCTCCAGGTCCCCCTGCGTGCCGAATTCCACCGCCAGCGTGCACCCGCTCAGGTCGGCCATCTCCTCAATGCCGGACTCCCCCTCGCGCACGACCAGCACCTGCCCGGCGTCAAAATAAGGGATCGAGTAGGCGAAATCGTCCATACGAGCGGGGCTGACGACGAGTGCGGAGATGACGACGTCCACGCGGCCCACTGCCAGCGCGTCGTACAGGCCATCGTAGGGCAGGTTGGCGACGAACTGCACATCAACGCTCAGTCGCCGGCCCAACTCCCGCGCCAGGTCCACGTCGAACCCGACCAACGTCCCATCGGCGGCAATGGTTTCAAAGGGCGGGAAACCGGCGTCCATCCCCACACGCAAGACGCCGCTCTCGCACACGCGATCCCAGGTGACATCAGGACGGGCACAGGCGGCCAGAGCGACGAGTAATGAACAATGAACAACAAACAGCGTCCAATGAGCGACTGAGGGTTTGAGATTTGAGATTGAAGATTTAGTCACAGGATTTCAGTGTACCCAGGCACGCATATCCAAGAACAGTACCTCTGTGCCCCCGTTTCCAAAGCCGCGCACCCACAGTCCCACGTTCCCCGTCAGCCAGGTGTCGTCCTCGACGGTGGCAGCGTACTCATCGTTGACATAAAAATGGCAGGTTGAGCCTACACAGGCTACGCGCAGCCGATTGGCCTGCCGACCCCGATGGATGTGGGGGAACTGCTGCCAGTCCACAAGCGGTGTCTCCTCGTCTTCTGCCACCCGCAGGACGGCATAGTAGCCATCGCTGCCGACGGCGAAGGCATAGTAATGGGCGGGGTCCTGAGCACGGTAGACCAGGCCGTAGCCGTTGAAGTCGGGGCCGGCAAGCGGTACGGCCTCTACTTCCAGGGCGAAATCACCGCTATGGCCTAGCAGCCTCACCACGGTCTCGTCTGACATGGTCTTCAGAGCGAGTGGGAGGTCGGGGGCCTGCCAGTCGGGAGGGCCGGCGGGGCGCGGGTTGTTCCAGCCCAGTGCCAGCGCGACGATCAGTACCAACCCCGTCACCAGGGCCAGGGTCATTAGCCCCATCCCGCTGTGCCATAGCCAGCGATGCTCTCCAATGCTCATTCCACCAGTCGCCTCACCAGCGTCTTGAGCCGCCAGTAGCGTTTGGTCATAATCACTGTTTTGGTCGTCTCCCGTGCCACTCGCTCCGGGATAGAGCCGAAGAGCCGCTGCTCGAACAGCCGCTCACCGGTGGCGCCGATCATCAACAGATTGCAGGTCTCGGCCTCCTGCAGGATGCCCGTCACCACATCCGGCGCCTGCACGATTCGCCGGGCCAGGGGATAGTCGTAGTGACCGGCGATGTCGGACAGCAACCGCTCGGCGCGAGCCATCGCCACCTCGTCGGCCTCCTCCGGCACAACGTGCAGCAGGGTGATGGTCGCCTCCTCGCCGCTTTCGGCCTGGAACTGGCGGGCCTGGGAGATGGCCAGTTCAATTGCCAGTTCGGAGTGGGGGCCACCGGCGGTGGAAACCAAAATGTGTCGGGGAGGTTCCCGCTTGCGGAAGCGCACCACCGCCAAATCGCAGGGTGGGTTCTTCACGACCAGGTCAATCACACTGCCAAAGGCGGCTTCCGGAGTTTTGGTAAATCCCGGCCAACTCAATATCATCAGGTCGGTTCCCCGCTCGTGGGCCGTCTCCAGAATTGCGCTGGCGGGGGTGCGCCCCAGCCGGATCATCGTGTGCACCGGCACATCTCGCTGGCGTGCCTCCTCGATCACCGTCTCCAGGATAGGCTTGCCCTGGCGCAGGAAGAAGCGACCATCAGTTAGGTCTAGTTGGAGGGGAACGCGCACGACGTGCAAGGCGAAGAGTTCACCGCCCCTATCTTTCGCTATCGCCGAGCCGAGGATCCCCAGTAGCCGTGCCTGGTGTACGCTGGCGACCGGGATGAGGACCGAGTACTCGGCCACGGCGACGATCTCCTCGTGGATGATGCGCACCGGCTCCGGCATCGCCTCGGCGCGGGCGGCATAGGCCACGTAGAACAGTGTCCCCAGCCCAATCCAGATCAGCGTCGTGTACCACGCGATGGGGCTGAAGTTAAACAGGTAGGCCGAGAGGAACAATTGGGACGCGATCCCCAGGAGGGGGAAGAGGGGCATCAGCGGCACCTTGAAAGGGCGCTCCAGGTCAGGGCGGCGCCGGCGCAGGGCGATGACAGAGGTGTTGACCATCGTGAAGATCAGCATGAACATGATGTCAGCCGAACTGGCCACGTCCTGGATTGGTAACAGCACCGCCATCAGGATGACCAGCGCGCCGGAGAAGATGATTGCCCAGTGGGGGGTATGGCGCACCGGATGGACGTGGCCGAAGATGTCCGGAAGGTCCCGGTTGCGCCCCATGGCGAAGCAGACCCGCGATGAGGAGTATACAGTCGCATTGAGGGCCGAAAGGGTGGACATCAATCCGCCGAAGAGCAGCAGGATCGAGCCGTAGGGCATCAACCGGTTTGCGGCCTCTACCACCGCCTGTTCTGCGTATCGGCCCAGGAACTGCCACGATGGAGAACCGTCGGGGGGCTGGATCGCGCCCAGCAGCGCGAAGGCGACGGCGGTGTAGATAGTGACCACGATGGCAATGGCCAAAAATATGGCGCGAGGGATATTGCGCCTGGGGTCTACCACCTCCTCACCGGACTGGGCGACGACTTCGTATCCCTGGAAGGCGATGGTGGTCAGTCCCATCGCTGTGAGCAGGCCGCCGAGCCCATTGGGGAGGAAGGGGACGAACTCGGAGGTCCAGTCGGGCCGCCCCAGCAGAGCCTTCAGTCCGAAGAGGGCCAGAATTGCCAGGATGATGATCTTGGCCATAGTGACGATGTTGCCCACCTTGCCCGTCTCCGACGCACCCCGGTAGTTGATGGTGGTGAAGAGGCCCGCGGCCGAGACGGCCAGGACGATAGCCAGGGTGTGCTCGGGCAGGTTAAATGGGGAGACCTGGGCCATCTCCAGCAGCCGGGCAGCGAAGGAGCCGAAGCCGAGGGCATACAGGCTACAGGCGACGGCGTGGGCGAACCAGTCCATCCATCCGCTAAGAAACCCGAAGTACGGGGAAAGGCTCTCCCGTACCCAGGGATAGCCACCGCCGGCTCCGGGGAGCGCGGAACCCAGTTCGGCGTAACTGGCGGCTGTGAACAGCGCGATCAGGCCGTTGAGGAGGAAAGCCAGCAGCAGGGCCGGTCCGGCGTGGCCCGCCGCGATGCCGGTCAGGACGAAGATGCCCGCGCCGATCATCGCGCCGACACCGATCATCGTGATGTCGAAAAGGCCCAGATCGCGGGTGAGGGTGACCTTGATGGCAGATTTGTTAGGCTTGCTCATGGTGACTATCGGCTGCCATTGGAGGCCAGAGACGGGAGATTAGGGACGGAGATTAGGGACGGAGATTAGGGGTTGGAGATTGCGACCTCCGGTCTCTAATCTCTAATCTCTAATCTCTAATCTCTAATCTGAGCCTAGAATTCCGTCGTGCCGGTGAAGTTAAACGCCGCCAGTCTGAGGGCGGGTGCGCTGAGGACACCGGGGTCGGACCACACGCGGCGGGCCTCGCGCCCCACCGCCTCCGTCCCCGCCAGCGCCTCGACGTAACTCTGGGTGAAGCGCAGGTTGCACACCGGCGTTGTCAGTTCGCCATGCTCGATGAGGAACGTGCCATCGCGGGTCATCCCCGTTGTTACTGCCTCGCGGGGATGGACGGTGCGGGTGTACCAGAAGCGGGTGACGTAAAGGCCCCGCTCCGTCGTGGCGATCATATCCTCTAGTGTGCTATCCCCGGTGCCCATAAAGGCGTGCAGCGGGATGGGACCGAGGCGGGCGGAGGTGAGCCAGGGGCTGAACGGGTTGGCAGCCGGCAGCGCGTGGCCTGTGGATTCCTTCCCCTCTCTGGTCGCCCGCGCCCGGTCGTAAACCGCCTCCCCGACCACTCCGCCGCGCACGATCTCGACCCGCCGGCGGGGCAGCCCCTCGAAGTCGAAGGGCAGAGGCCAGCCGGCCGGGTCCAGGCCGTCATCCCAGATGGAGATGAGCGGTGACAGCAACTGCTCCCCCTGTCGCCCGCTCATCCAACTCCGCCCCTCCTGCACGTAGATTGCACCGGCGGCGACACTCAGCGTCGCGAGCAGGTCGTGGGCGGCGTAAGGCTCCAGCACGACCGGGTATACGCCCGGCTCCAGGGGCTGGGGGTTGCGGCTGCGCAGCGCCTTGTTGATGGCCTCCTGGCCCAGCGCGACCGCGTCCACATCCGCTACCTTCCACGATGCACCGGCGGCGAAGCCCGAACTGTCCTCGGTCATCACCACCGTCGTCAGATCGGCCTCCGTGGCGGGGTGATAAGCGAAGAGGCCGTGGCTATTGGCGACGGCGTATTCGTGGACGGCGGTGCGGAAGGCTCCGGCGGCGACGCAGCCTGCCTCCTCCGCTCGTCGGCAGATCATGCGCACGGTTCGCGCTCGCTCGATGGGTGTATATCTGGCGGTGGTTTCGTCGAAGGCCATGACCTCCGGCACGCTGACGGGGCCCGGCAGGCCGGGGAAGTCGGGGTCCTCAGGCCGGAGTTTAGCGGCGGCAATGGCGGCCTGGACCGCCCGTTCCAGCCCTGTGTCGGTCAGGTCATTGGTCACCCCCACGCCCACGCGGTGCCCCAGCACGGCGCGCACTGCCACGTAGCGGTTGGTCTCTGCCACGTGCTGGTGGATACCGTTGTTGGCGAAGCGGGTCAACTGTTCGTCCAGCCCTAGCAGCACCACCTCGGTCTCGTCGGCTGAAGAGAGCGAGAGCACCCGCTTGAGCAGCATCTCGGTCCGTGTGCCTCCGATCACGTTCCTGCTCCTTCCCAATCCAGCATGACGCGGCGCTACAGGAGGGTGAGCGGCCCGCCAATGGCGTCCTGCTCATCACCCTTCCCAGGTCGTCTCTGGCTCCTCCGGGGTCGGCCATTCGTCCAGCCTGACCTCAATCTCCTGCTCCCGCCCATGCCGCTCGATGGTCAGCGCCACTGTGTCGCCCGGCTCGTGGGCAGCGATGAGGTTCACCAAGGGCGTCTCGGTGGTCACATCTTCGCCATCCACCGCCAGGATGAGGTCACCTTCGCGCAGGCCCGCCCTCTCAGCGGGGCTCTCCGGGACGACCTCTAGTACTTCCGCGCCTTCCTCCAGTTGGCGGACGCGCACGCCCAGGAAAGGCCGCCGGTCGGTCCACTCCCAATCCGGTGGCAGCGGCCATCCCTCCGGCGGGCGAGGCCATTCGGGTGGCATAGGGAACTCGCCCGGCGGGATGGTGAAGCGTTCTCCGAAGGTAATCCGCCCGCCCAGTGTGACTTTTAGTTCAAGTTCTTCGCTATCCTGCCGCACACGCAACTCGACTTCGTCCCAGGGTTCGTGTTCCAGGATGCGAGCGGCCAGGTCAGGATATCCCTCGCCCACCGGCTCACCGTCCACGGTCAGGATCATGTCCCCCTCGTGCAGACCGGCCTCGTCGGCGGGGCTACCTGGGTCCACCTCTACGATCCGCGCTCCCTCTTCGACCGTCTCGTAACGCACCCCTAGGTAGGGGCGCAGTTCCACCCCCGGCTCCTCTTCTTCTGGAGGTGCTTCAGGTGGCTTCTGTTCCTCCCCCCTGGGGGGCTGTGGTAGTGGGACTTCGGCGTGCGGCTGGATTTGGGCGGCCTGAGTGCGCCCGATGGCATAGCCGGTCGCCCCGCCGAGCACGAGTCCCACCACGCCACACAGCGCTGCCACGAGCAGTGCCGCTACGATGATCCCAATCATCTGGCATCCACTCAACCCACTGCCTTTGTCCATCTCACACCTCCCAAAGCATGGTCTTTTTCCACCGAGAGCAGGGCGGTTCCGCTAACTGCCCTTCGAGCATACCTTGTGTAGTATAACGCCATGTGGCGTATAGCACAAGCGACCGAACGGCCATACGTTTCACGTGAAAACTAGACATAACTATCCTTCTATGAATGGTCACTTGCGTCTCTTCTCAGATTCCCTATAATTGTCCTCGTGATCAAACCAGGGATGCACCAGTCCAGCCTGCTGGCTGAGCCTGCCTCCCCAATCGCGAGCACAAGGAGGTTTACATGGAACGGCTGAAACATTTCTGGAGTGCTTTCAGGGATATTGCCATTATCTTCTCCTTCATCGTCAACCTGATCCTGGTCGTTACGCTGCTGGTGATAAGTATACCGGCTCTCCACGCTGCCTTTGCGCTCAAAGTCGGCTTAGTCGAGCCGCTGCTGGATGACCTGGATGCGGCCTTCGTCGGGCTGGGCGAGGCCACGATTGATACCACGATACCCATAAGCGAGCCCATCTCCATCCAATTCGACCTGCCGCTCGATCAGCCTATGCCGATAGACTTCCAGTTGGCGATTGACCAGAGCACGACCGTTGTGTTGGAGCAGCCGGTGCCGCTCAACATGCCGGCTCAGTTCAATCTACCCGGTGGTGGCGGTGTGATCAATGGTCAGGTCTCCCTCTCCCTACCGGCCGGCATGCGCCTACCGGTCCACCTGAGCATGGTCGTGCCGGTCAGCCAGACCATTCCGGTGCGTATGAACGTGCCGGTCAGCGAAACCATCCCCATCCAGATGAGCGTGCCGGTGCGCATCAAACTGGGGGAGGCGGGATTAGATCCAGCGGTGGAGGAACTGCGGGCGGTCTTTCAGCCACTACGAGAGCAGATTGAGAGCCTGCCGGATGGGTACCCATCCGGCAGGCTCTCAATCTGCTCTCGTAGTGGCTGAAAGACCGCCCGCAGTTCCTCCACCGCTGGATCTAATCCCGCCTCCCCCAGTTTGATGCGCACCGGCACGCTCATCTGGATGGGGATGGTTTCGCTGACCGGCACGTTCATACGCACCGGAATGGTCTGGCTGACCGGCACGACCATGCTCAGGTGGACCGGTAGGCGCATGCCGGCCGGTAGGGAGAGGGAGACCTGACCATTGATCACACCGCCACCACCGGGTAGATTGAACTGAGCCGGCATGTTGAGCGGCACCGGCTGCTCCAACACAACGGTCGTGCTCTGGTCAATCGCCAACTGGAAGTCTATCGGCATAGGCTGATCGAGCGGCAGGTCGAATTGGATGGAGATGGGCTCGCTTATGGGTATCGTGGTATCAATCGTGGCCTCGCCCAGCCCGACGAAGGCCGCATCCAGGTCATCCAGCAGCGGCTCGACTAAGCCGACTTTGAGCGCAAAGGCAGCGTGGAGAGCCGGTATACTTATCACCAGCAGCGTAACGACCAGGATCAGGTTGACGATGAAGGAGAAGATAATGGCAATATCCCTGAAAGCACTCCAGAAATGTTTCAGCCGTTCCATGTAAACCTCCTTGTGCTCGCGATTGGGGAGGCAGGCTCAGCCAGCAGGCTGGACTGGTGCATCCCTGGTTTGATCACGAGGACAATTATAGGGAATCTGAGAAGAGACGCAAGTGACCATTCATAGAAGGATAGTTATGTCTAGTTTTCACGTGAAACGTATGGCCGTTCGGTCGCTTGTGCTATACGCCACATGGCGTTATACTACACAAGGTATGCTCGAAGGGCAGTTAGCGGAACCGCCCTGCTCTCGGTGGAAAAAGACCATGCTTTGGGAGGTGTGAGATGGACAAAGGCAGTGGGTTGAGTGGATGCCAGATGATTGGGATCATCGTAGCGGCACTGCTCGTGGCAGCGCTGTGTGGCGTGGTGGGACTCGTGCTCGGCGGGGCGACCGGCTATGCCATCGGGCGCACTCAGGCCGCCCAAATCCAGCCGCACGCCGAAGTCCCACTACCACAGCCCCCCAGGGGGGAGGAACAGAAGCCACCTGAAGCACCTCCAGAAGAAGAGGAGCCGGGGGTGGAACTGCGCCCCTACCTAGGGGTGCGTTACGAGACGGTCGAAGAGGGAGCGCGGATCGTAGAGGTGGACCCAGGTAGCCCCGCCGACGAGGCCGGTCTGCACGAGGGGGACATGATCCTGACCGTGGACGGTGAGCCGGTGGGCGAGGGATATCCTGACCTGGCCGCTCGCATCCTGGAACACGAACCCTGGGACGAAGTCGAGTTGCGTGTGCGGCAGGATAGCGAAGAACTTGAACTAAAAGTCACACTGGGCGGGCGGATTACCTTCGGAGAACGCTTCACCATCCCGCCGGGCGAGTTCCCTATGCCACCCGAATGGCCTCGCCCGCCGGAGGGATGGCCGCTGCCACCGGATTGGGAGTGGACCGACCGGCGGCCTTTCCTGGGCGTGCGCGTCCGCCAACTGGAGGAAGGCGCGGAAGTACTAGAGGTCGTCCCGGAGAGCCCCGCTGAGAGGGCGGGCCTGCGCGAAGGTGACCTCATCCTGGCGGTGGATGGCGAAGATGTGACCACCGAGACGCCCTTGGTGAACCTCATCGCTGCCCACGAGCCGGGCGACACAGTGGCGCTGACCATCGAGCGGCATGGGCGGGAGCAGGAGATTGAGGTCAGGCTGGACGAATGGCCGACCCCGGAGGAGCCAGAGACGACCTGGGAAGGGTGATGAGCAGGACGCCATTGGCGGGCCGCTCACCCTCCTGTAGCGCCGCGTCATGCTGGATTGGGAAGGAGCAGGAACGTGATCGGAGGCACACGGACCGAGATGCTGCTCAAGCGGGTGCTCTCGCTCTCTTCAGCCGACGAGACCGAGGTGGTGCTGCTAGGGCTGGACGAACAGTTGACCCGCTTCGCCAACAACGGTATCCACCAGCACGTGGCAGAGACCAACCGCTACGTGGCAGTGCGCGCCGTGCTGGGGCACCGCGTGGGCGTGGGGGTGACCAATGACCTGACCGACACAGGGCTGGAACGGGCGGTCCAGGCCGCCATTGCCGCCGCTAAACTCCGGCCTGAGGACCCCGACTTCCCCGGCCTGCCGGGCCCCGTCAGCGTGCCGGAGGTCATGGCCTTCGACGAAACCACCGCCAGATATACACCCATCGAGCGAGCGCGAACCGTGCGCATGATCTGCCGACGAGCGGAGGAGGCAGGCTGCGTCGCCGCCGGAGCCTTCCGCACCGCCGTCCACGAATACGCCGTCGCCAATAGCCACGGCCTCTTCGCTTATCACCCCGCCACGGAGGCCGATCTGACGACGGTGGTGATGACCGAGGACAGTTCGGGCTTCGCCGCCGGTGCATCGTGGAAGGTAGCGGATGTGGACGCGGTCGCGCTGGGCCAGGAGGCCATCAACAAGGCGCTGCGCAGCCGCAACCCCCAGCCCCTGGAGCCGGGCGTATACCCGGTCGTGCTGGAGCCTTACGCCGCCCACGACCTGCTCGCGACGCTGAGTGTCGCCGCCGGTGCAATCTACGTGCAGGAGGGGCGGAGTTGGATGAGCGGGCGACAGGGGGAGCAGTTGCTGTCACCGCTCATCTCCATCTGGGATGACGGCCTGGACCCGGCCGGCTGGCCTCTGCCCTTCGACTTCGAGGGGCTGCCCCGCCGGCGGGTCGAGATCGTGCGCGGCGGAGTGGTCGGGGAGGCGGTTTACGACCGGGCGCGGGCGACCAGAGAGGGGAAGGAATCCACAGGCCACGCGCTGCCGGCTGCCAACCCGTTCAGCCCCTGGCTCACCTCCGCCCGCCTCGGTCCCATCCCGCTGCACGCCTTTATGGGCACCGGGGATAGCACACTAGAGGATATGATCGCCACGACGGAGCGGGGCCTTTACGTCACCCGCTTCTGGTACACCCGCACCGTCCATCCCCGCGAGGCAGTAACAACGGGGATGACCCGCGATGGCACGTTCCTCATCGAGCATGGCGAACTGACAACGCCGGTGTGCAACCTGCGCTTCACCCAGAGTTACGTCGAGGCGCTGGCGGGGACGGAGGCGGTGGGGCGCGAGGCCCGCCGCGTGTGGTCCGACCCCGGTGTCCTCAGCGCACCCGCCCTCAGACTGGCGGCGTTTAACTTCACCGGCACGACGGAATTCTAGGCTCAGATTAGAGATTAGAGATTAGAGATTAGAGATTAGAGACCGGAGGTCGCAATCTCCAACCCCTAATCTCCGTCCCTAATCTCCGTCCCTAATCTCCCGTCTCTGGCCTCCAATGGCAGCCGATAGTCACCATGAGCAAGCCTAACAAATCTGCCATCAAGGTCACCCTCACCCGCGATCTGGGCCTTTTCGACATCACGATGATCGGTGTCGGCGCGATGATCGGCGCGGGCATCTTCGTCCTGACCGGCATCGCGGCGGGCCACGCCGGACCGGCCCTGCTGCTGGCTTTCCTCCTCAACGGCCTGATCGCGCTGTTCACAGCCGCCAGTTACGCCGAACTGGGTTCCGCGCTCCCCGGAGCCGGCGGTGGCTATCCCTGGGTACGGGAGAGCCTTTCCCCGTACTTCGGGTTTCTTAGCGGATGGATGGACTGGTTCGCCCACGCCGTCGCCTGTAGCCTGTATGCCCTCGGCTTCGGCTCCTTCGCTGCCCGGCTGCTGGAGATGGCCCAGGTCTCCCCATTTAACCTGCCCGAGCACACCCTGGCTATCGTCCTGGCCGTCTCGGCCGCGGGCCTCTTCACCACCATCAACTACCGGGGTGCGTCGGAGACGGGCAAGGTGGGCAACATCGTCACTATGGCCAAGATCATCATCCTGGCAATTCTGGCCCTCTTCGGACTGAAGGCTCTGCTGGGGCGGCCCGACTGGACCTCCGAGTTCGTCCCCTTCCTCCCCAATGGGCTCGGCGGCCTGCTCACAGCGATGGGACTGACCACCATCGCCTTCCAGGGATACGAAGTCGTCGCCCAGTCCGGTGAGGAGGTGGTAGACCCCAGGCGCAATATCCCTCGCGCCATATTTTTGGCCATTGCCATCGTGGTCACTATCTACACCGCCGTCGCCTTCGCGCTGCTGGGCGCGATCCAGCCCCCCGACGGTTCTCCATCGTGGCAGTTCCTGGGCCGATACGCAGAACAGGCGGTGGTAGAGGCCGCAAACCGGTTGATGCCCTACGGCTCGATCCTGCTGCTCTTCGGCGGATTGATGTCCACCCTTTCGGCCCTCAATGCGACTGTATACTCCTCATCGCGGGTCTGCTTCGCCATGGGGCGCAACCGGGACCTTCCGGACATCTTCGGCCACGTCCATCCGGTGCGCCATACCCCCCACTGGGCAATCATCTTCTCCGGCGCGCTGGTCATCCTGATGGCGGTGCTGTTACCAATCCAGGACGTGGCCAGTTCGGCTGACATCATGTTCATGCTGATCTTCACGATGGTCAACACCTCTGTCATCGCCCTGCGCCGGCGCCGCCCTGACCTGGAGCGCCCTTTCAAGGTGCCGCTGATGCCCCTCTTCCCCCTCCTGGGGATCGCGTCCCAATTGTTCCTCTCGGCCTACCTGTTTAACTTCAGCCCCATCGCGTGGTACACGACGCTGATCTGGATTGGGCTGGGGACACTGTTCTACGTGGCCTATGCCGCCCGCGCCGAGGCGATGCCGGAGCCGGTGCGCATCATCCACGAGGAGATCGTCGCCGTGGCCGAGTACTCGGTCCTCATCCCGGTCGCCAGCGTACACCAGGCACGGCTACTGGGGATCCTCGGCTCGGCGATAGCGAAAGATAGGGGCGGTGAACTCTTCGCCTTGCACGTCGTGCGCGTTCCCCTCCAACTAGACCTAACTGATGGTCGCTTCTTCCTGCGCCAGGGCAAGCCTATCCTGGAGACGGTGATCGAGGAGGCACGCCAGCGAGATGTGCCGGTGCACACGATGATCCGGCTGGGGCGCACCCCCGCCAGCGCAATTCTGGAGACGGCCCACGAGCGGGGAACCGACCTGATGATATTGAGTTGGCCGGGATTTACCAAAACTCCGGAAGCCGCCTTTGGCAGTGTGATTGACCTGGTCGTGAAGAACCCACCCTGCGATTTGGCGGTGGTGCGCTTCCGCAAGCGGGAACCTCCCCGACACATTTTGGTTTCCACCGCCGGTGGCCCCCACTCCGAACTGGCAATTGAACTGGCCATCTCCCAGGCCCGCCAGTTCCAGGCCGAAAGCGGCGAGGAGGCGACCATCACCCTGCTGCACGTTGTGCCGGAGGAGGCCGACGAGGTGGCGATGGCTCGCGCCGAGCGGTTGCTGTCCGACATCGCCGGTCACTACGACTATCCCCTGGCCCGGCGAATCGTGCAGGCGCCGGATGTGGTGACGGGCATCCTGCAGGAGGCCGAGACCTGCAATCTGTTGATGATCGGCGCCACCGGTGAGCGGCTGTTCGAGCAGCGGCTCTTCGGCTCTATCCCGGAGCGAGTGGCACGGGAGACGACCAAAACAGTGATTATGACCAAACGCTACTGGCGGCTCAAGACGCTGGTGAGGCGACTGGTGGAATGAGCATTGGAGAGCATCGCTGGCTATGGCACAGCGGGATGGGGCTAATGACCCTGGCCCTGGTGACGGGGTTGGTACTGATCGTCGCGCTGGCACTGGGCTGGAACAACCCGCGCCCCGCCGGCCCTCCCGACTGGCAGGCCCCCGACCTCCCACTCGCTCTGAAGACCATGTCAGACGAGACCGTGGTGAGGCTGCTAGGCCATAGCGGTGATTTCGCCCTGGAAGTAGAGGCCGTACCGCTTGCCGGCCCCGACTTCAACGGCTACGGCCTGGTCTACCGTGCTCAGGACCCCGCCCATTACTATGCCTTCGCCGTCGGCAGCGATGGCTACTATGCCGTCCTGCGGGTGGCAGAAGACGAGGAGACACCGCTTGTGGACTGGCAGCAGTTCCCCCACATCCATCGGGGTCGGCAGGCCAATCGGCTGCGCGTAGCCTGTGTAGGCTCAACCTGCCATTTTTATGTCAACGATGAGTACGCTGCCACCGTCGAGGACGACACCTGGCTGACGGGGAACGTGGGACTGTGGGTGCGCGGCTTTGGAAACGGGGGCACAGAGGTACTGTTCTTGGATATGCGTGCCTGGGTACACTGAAATCCTGTGACTAAATCTTCAATCTCAAATCTCAAACCCTCAGTCGCTCATTGGACGCTGTTTGTTGTTCATTGTTCATTACTCGTCGCTCTGGCCGCCTGTGCCCGTCCTGATGTCACCTGGGATCGCGTGTGCGAGAGCGGCGTCTTGCGTGTGGGGATGGACGCCGGTTTCCCGCCCTTTGAAACCATTGCCGCCGATGGGACGTTGGTCGGGTTCGACGTGGACCTGGCGCGGGAGTTGGGCCGGCGACTGAGCGTTGATGTGCAGTTCGTCGCCAACCTGCCCTACGATGGCCTGTACGACGCGCTGGCAGTGGGCCGCGTGGACGTCGTCATCTCCGCACTCGTCGTCAGCCCCGCTCGTATGGACGATTTCGCCTACTCGATCCCTTATTTTGACGCCGGGCAGGTGCTGGTCGTGCGCGAGGGGGAGTCCGGCATTGAGGAGATGGCCGACCTGAGCGGGTGCACGCTGGCGGTGGAATTCGGCACGCAGGGGGACCTGGAGGCGCGGAAACGGGCGCGGAGGTTGCCCGGCCTTGCCGTCGTGCCCTATCAGACGGCGGCCGAGGCGCTGGCGGCGCTGGCGGCAGGGGAGGCCGACGCCGCACTGGTGGATCATGTATCGGCGCTGGCGGCGACCGGGCTGGTCATCGTAGGAGACCCGGTCGTTGAGGAGCCTTACGCCGTGGCCATGCGGCACGACAGTCGGCACCTGCTGCGAGCGATCAACGACGCGCTGGCGGAGATGGAGGTGGATGGGACGATAGAGGCACTAATCGAGCGGTGGATGTCCACTCAATGAAGAATCTGACTCAGGAAGCGCTTCGTGCGCTCCTCCTTCGGATTGGTGAAGAGTTCTTCCGGTGTGGCAACCTCCACCACGCGCCCCCCCTCCAGGAAGACCATGCGGTCGGCGGCTGCCTTGGCGAACCCCATCTCGTGGGAGACGACTACCATCGTCATCCCTTCCTTCGCCAAATCAAGCATCACGTCCAGCACCTCGCGGATCATCTCGGGGTCAAGTGCTGAAGTGGGCTCATCGAAGAGCATGATTTTGGGGTTCATCGCCAGCGCGCGGGCGATAGCCACGCGCTGTTTCTGTCCGCCGGAGAGTTGATCGGGGTAAACGTCGGCCTTTTCGGGCAACCCCACTCGCTCCAGCAGGCGGTAGGCGATCTCCTCGGCCTCCTCCTTTGAGCGCTTGCGCACCTTCTCCTGGGCCAGCGTGATGTTCTGCAAAGCAGTCAGGTGGGGGAAGAGATTGAATAACTGGAAGACCATCCCCACCTCCATCCGCACCTTGTCAATGTCCACCTTTTTGGGATGTTCGGTGACGCAGACACCGTCTACGACAATACGACCCCGATCCACCTTCTCCAGCCGGTTAATACACCGCAGGAGGGTGGACTTGCCGCCGCCGCTGGGGCCAAAGATGAAAAGCACCTCTCCTCTGTAGACGTTCAGGCTGACGTCTACCAAAGCCCGGACACGGCCAAAACTTTTGTAGACATGCTCAATCTCGATAATGACGTCATTCCTCAACGGCCATCCTCCGTTCTAACATCTTCACCCCTAACGAGAGTAACAGGGTCATGGATAGATAAAGGAAAGCCACTGTATTCCAGGTCTCGAAAGTGCGGAAAGTCCTGGCGCGATTCAGTTTGCCCAAGTGGGTAAGTTCCCTCACGGCCAGGACCGAGATCAATGAGGAATCTTTCAGCATAGCGATGAAGTCATTGCCCAGGGGGGGGAGGACCCGGCGAATCGCTTGAGGCAAAATGATGTACCGCATAGCCTGAAAGTAACTCATCCCCAGGGAACGAGCGGCTTCCATCTGTCCTCTCTCGATGGACTCGATCCCTGCCCGAAACACCTCCGCTTCAAAAGCGCCATAGCCAAAGGCCAATCCCGCGATCGCCCTTATCGTCATATCCACGTCCTGGATATTGAGGTCGGTCAACGAACGGGCCAGCCCCCTCAAGAAGCCGAAGGCTGGGTCTTGGAGCAGCACAGTGCCCAGGCTGTTCAAGGTCTGGATGGCCAGGGGGGTCACCACGAAGGCAAAGTAAATGATTAAGACCAGGAGGGGGATCCCCCGGACGATCTCGACGTAAAGGGAGGCGAGGGTATAGTAAATCACATTCTTCGAGACCCGTCCCAGGCCGGCGATGAGCCCCAGAATCAGAGCCAGGCCGAAGGATATGAGGCTCACCGTGATGGTCACTCGAACACCGGCGATGAGGAAGAGGAAAGCGTCCTGATAAGTAGCGGAGGTGAATACAGAGTAGACGATCAACACTCCCATCAATAGGATGATCAAGGCCCACCAGGGTACTTGCGACAATTTCTCACCCCAAGGGACCAGTTTGGGTTGGTGTCTCTCCATCTCACTCGTGATAGCCATTGGGTGCTCCCTATGAAGCCGGTGAAAGATGCGAAGGATTAGGACAACTGCGAACTGCGGGGCGCCCCTGGCGCCCCGCAGCCCCCTATCTGTCTGTTCCTCCGTTGCTTACTCACTTGGCGAGCAGGGACGGAGGAGCCATTTCTGGCAGATCTCATCCATCGTGCCGTCGGCGAACATCTCTTGCATAGCCCAGTTGAAGGGCTCGACAAGATCGCTCTTGGGTGGGAAGGCAAGGGCCAGGAACTCGCCGGTGGTCACATGGAAAGCAATCTTCAACTTATCGGGATTCTCCCGCATGAAGCCAATGGCGGCCACCTCGTCAATGATGACGCAATCCACGTCACCGGACAACAGGGCTACGACGGGCATGTCGTAGGTGTCGAAACTCACCACCCTGTCCTCGCCAACCAGTTTGATGGCTGCGATCTCATTGGTGGTCCCAATCTGGGTGCCGACGGTCTTGTCGGAGGATACCAGGCTTTCCTCGTCGGTGATCTCCGTCTCGTCGGCGCGAACCAGGATGACCTGACCGTACTCGACGTAGGGGTCAGAGAAGTCAACCTTCAGGGATCGAGCCAGCGTGAGGGTGATGCCATCGAAAGCGACGTCATACTCGCCCGCCGCCATTGCCTCAAAGAGGCCCTCCCAGGCTGCTTCTACGAACACCGGAGTGCAGTTGAGTCTTTCGCAGATGGCACGCCCGACATCGTAGTCCCACCCGACCGCCTCACCACTAGCCTCGTCTATATAGTTGAAAGGCGGGTAGGCGTTCTCTACCGCGATGGTAACCTCTCGACCGCCCAGGTCTGTCAGCGGTACCCCTGCCTCTGGGCACTCTGGACACTCTGGGCACTCTGGACATGGTGGACATGGTGTTCCTGCTGGAGCCGGAGCACAGGCAGTGAGCACCAGGCCCATGACGCTGACGAACGTTATCAGTACAGCAAGCCTCTTCATAGTTCTCCTCCTAAATCTAGTGCATGATATTCCTTCCCTCGGCTGAGGGGGTTAAACTACTTATTGATTATTTTAGTATAGATTGAAGGCTTTGTCAACCCACACCTCCTCCTGCAAGAGCAATGTATTGAAATGGGTGTGGCTAAAATCAGTAGGACGTCCGGCTTCAGCCGAGCTGATTTTTTGATCTTATCTGCGAAAATCTGCGTGAATCTGCGTCCGATTCTGAGTTCGGCGGGGTGGCTGAGTAGTCACCGTCAACGCTCGTTTACCATCAACCAGGGCTTTCCCAAAGTAGGTCAAATTGGCAATTTGACCTAACTTTGGAGTTGCCGGGCCAGCGCCAGCGCCTCCTCCCGCGTCCGCACCTCCCCGGCCGCCTGAGCCTCCCGCAGGGCCTCCAGCAATCGTCCGACCTCAGGTCCCTCCGCCAGCCCCAATTCCGCCATCAAGTCGCGGCCTGTGATCAGCGGCAGTGGAGCCACTGTTTCCGCGTGGCGCTCGAAGTAGTGGGTCAGCAGCGTCTCCGCCGTCTCCAGCCGCCGTGCCCAGCGGCGCTCCTGGAGATGCGGCCCCCAGGTCGCCAGGTGATCGGCCAGATTGAGCAACACTACTTCGATTCCAACGTCGTCTGTGGCGCGGAAGTAGCGGTAGATGGCGCGGCGGGTGATCCGTTTGGCACGCGCTAGATGAGACGGGCGCAGGTGTTGCCTGACCATCACATATACCCGCTCCACCTCATCGCGGCTGAAACGGAGTGTCCGCAGCCGCGCCGCCGCCATCCGCGCCCCTACCGGTTCGTGATTGTAAAAGTGAATACGATCGTTTTCATCCTGTGACCAAGTCCTGGGCTTGCCAATATCGTGCAATAGCGCCGCCAGTTTAAGCAGCAGCGCCTGGTCCCGCCCGCCGCTGACCTCGACCGCCAGGCGTGCGCATACGTCGCTGGCGAACTGGCCCAGCACCCGCGCCAGGTCACCCCAGGCAGCGCGCGGGGCATCCGCCAGCGCACACGGCCCGACCTCCTGCCCCGTGACGGCGGCGATGACCCTCTCCAACGTATCTACCACCACCAGGGTGTGACGCCACACATCGAAGCGGTGTGGTGGCGATTGGGTGAGGCCCTTGAGTGCTTCAAGTTCTGGCACCACGTGGGAAAGCAGGCCAAATTCATCCAGACGTTGCAAAGGAACAGCCGCACTGTCCATCGCGACTATACGCACAAACTCATCCCGCACCCGTTCGGCCGCCGGGCGGGCCAACAGAGGCGCGTCACGGCGAATCCAGGTTGCCGTCTGCGGCTCGATCTCGAAACCCAGTTCGGCTTCCATCCGTACCGCCCGCAATAGCCGCACCGGGTCATCCTGGAAGGCGCGGTTACTCGTGGCGCGGATAAGTCTGGCCTCCAGGTCGGCCCTGCCGCCCGTCGGGTCTGTCAGCGTGCCTCTCTCATCCAGCGCCAGCGCGTTGACGGTGAAGTCCCGCGCCCGCAGGTCGGCCTCCAGGGTAGCGCCGCGCAGGACCGCGAAGTCTAGTTCTAACCGGGTGCCGTTCGCAGCCGTCAGTATGACCCGGCCCGTATCTCGCTCCGCGTCCAGCGGGAAGTAGGCCCCTCCCAGCACGTCGGCCACGGCCCGCGCCAGCCCCAGCGCGTCCCGATCCACGGCGAAATCCCAATCGTGGACGGGCCGCCCCAGCAGCGCGTCGCGCACCGCGCCCCCCACCGACCAGACGCGCACTCCGCGCACGGCGGCGAGGGCATAGATTCGCTGTAGGGGCCATTCGGGAAGGGGAATACAGATGCTCATCAGTGAAGATATGATACCGGATAGGGAGGACTTGTCAAGCCGATAGCACGACCGATTGAAGCCACGTACTTCCTCTGCGAGATCGCCCTTAACCGGGCCGTAACCCTTTCGTAACGCAGGCGTAACGCAAGCCTCAACCAAAGGGGGTAAGATGAAAGTGCGAAAGGCCACCGGTGCTCAAGGAGAGCACAGCCACAGAAATACCCGCTGACACTAATTGAGACGAGTTTGGCTAAAATGAGTGGGGGGAAAGGCCGGACGCCTCGCTTCAGCGGGATTTTCCGGCTGAAGCCGAACGTCCAACCAATTTTGGAAAGGCCGGACGCCTCGCTTCAGCGGATTTTCCGGCTGAAGCCGGGCGTCCAACCAATTTTGGAAAGGCCGGACGCCTCGCTTCAGCGGGATTTTCCGGCTGAAACCGGGCGTCCAACCAATTTTGGAAAGGCCGGACGCCTCGCTTCAGCGAGGATTTTCCGGCTGAAGCCGGGCATCCAACCAATTTTAGCCACATCTGATTGAGACTAAGCCGTAGGAAGAAAGGAGGGTCACCGTGTCTCATTATGTGCTTAGTGGACATCAATCTTCTTCCGTCCTGCCGAAAGCCTTACTCCTGCTATCAGGCAGTACACTGGCCATCCTGCTAACAGGCAGCCTGTTGCTGGCGCTGACGTTGTCAACCAATGCTGCCCCTCTTGCCTCGCCGGCGTTAGACCTCAATGGCCCAGGCCCGGGCCTCAACTATACTACAACTTTCACCGAGGATGGCAGCGCGGTGAGCATCACCGATAACCCTGACATCACCGCCGTGAGCGTCACCACCCACGCTGCCCTTGATACCGCCGGAGTGCCCACCTTCACCCTCATCGTCACCGACGTACCTGGCGCCAGCCTCATCCCCCTGACCGACACGGCCCAGGTCCCCGTCACCGCGGCGGATGCCCCCATCACCGGGCTGGTGGCGGCCAACAGCAGCCGCAACCTGCTGGGGGAATGGACCTTCTTCACTGCGACGGTGGCGGCCGACGGCAGCGTCGAGTACACCTGGGACTTCGGCGACGGCCTCACCGCCACCGGACAAACGGTCGGCCATCTCTACACGCAAGCCGGTATTTTCACCGCCGTCGTCACCGCCACTCACTACCCTTCAATGACCGATTTCCTCACCGCCACTACTCGTGTCACCATCGTCGTGCCCACCGGTGGCTATTACGTGCCGCCCA
>Ga0164311_10000171_pt1 | contig 25309 bp, 17 predicted proteins | sample GuaBasSedimGuay2_FD_121796 | JGI IMG/M metagenome (GOLD analysis project Ga0164311, IMG submission 121796) | Subseafloor sediment microbial communities from Guaymas Basin, Gulf of California, Mexico - Guay2, Core 4569-9, 9-12 cm | ecosystem: Environmental > Aquatic > Marine > Hydrothermal vents... | reverse complement strand
GTATAGGCCTTAATGACCTTATGTGTGGCATTCATTGGCCTTCAGATAAGAAAACAGCTGAGTTAATGCGCATACGAGGGGAAAAACCTAATTCCTACCGTCATAATTGTTCAGGAAAACATACCGGTATGCTTGCGCATGCAAAGATGCGCAGTCTGCCTTTAGAGAATTATCTGAGTATGGATCATCCTGTTCAACAAACAATCCTGAAGACGATCGCTGAAATGTGTGGGATTGAAGCTGAACATACACCTGTTGGTGTGGATGGTTGCAGTGCACCAGTTTTTGCAATCCAGTTAAGGAGTTTTGCTATGGGGATTGCACGCTTGTGTGACCCTGAGGGTTTGGATGATAGACGTGCTGAAGCTTGCAAGCGCATCACGCATGCGATGTCTTCATTTCCCGATATGGTTGCTGGCCCTGGGCGTTTTGATACTGTTTTGATGAACCTCATGCAAGGGAAAGTGATTGCCAAGGCTGGAGCTGAGGGATATCAATGTATAGGTGTTTTACCAGACGCATTCGGAGAAGGCTCGCCAGCTTTGGGCATAGCCATCAAGATATCGGATGGTGATCTCACACGACGAGCAATCAACTATGTTAGCGTGTCAATTTTGAATGACTTAGGCTTATTTGGTGAAAGGGAGCTTGATAAGCTGGCATCCTTTGGAATTAAGGCTTTGAAGAATTGGCGGGGGATAGTTGTTGGTGAAATGAAGACATTCTTCAGTTTATCCAAACTTAATTGGTGAAAACTACATGACTTTGGAAAAGGATCTTAGAACAGAGCATCGTCAACGCATCCTTGCGGTACACCAAAAGCTCCATAAAATATATGGTGAACCACAATGGCGTGGCCCTTTACCTCCCATTGACGAACTTGTATCGACTTTTCTTTCTCAAAACACGAATGACCAAAACAGGGATAAAGCCTTCGGGGCACTCAAACAGCGTTATCATTCTTGGGAGGCTGTGCGGGACGCACCTACACCTGAGCTTGTCGAAGTGATTCGTTCAGCTGGATTGGCAAATCAAAAAGCCCCGCGTATACAAAATGCTCTGCGTGTCATCAGTCAGCATCAAGGAGAAATATCCTTGGATTTTTTGCGCGATATGCCTGTTGAGCAAGCGCGAAATTGGTTGAAGAATCTCAAAGGGGTAGGACCTAAAACAGCTGCCATTGTGCTTCTGTTTTCAATGGGAATTCCTGCTTTTCCTGTGGACACACATATTTATCGGGTTACCGGACGTATTGGTGCGCGACCTCTGGATATCAATGTTGAGAAAACTCATGAATACCTTGAAGAGATTGTGCCTGAAGATGCTTATTATGCTTTGCATCTGAATTTAATCCGTTTGGGTAGAGAAACTTGTCAAGCTCGCAAATGGTATTGTTGGCGCTGCCCGATAGAATCTTTATGTTTGTTTGATAAAAAGTTACTGCAGAAGTCTGATAAGTAACACAGAGAAGGTATTTAAAGGCTATATAGGGATTTATCGACAATCAGCTGCACATACGCACAGAAGGTTTTCTATTATTGAAGAAACTTATGGTGGGAGGGGATACTTAGTTATTAAGTGCTTATTAATTCCCCTTGCATTGACCAAGGTCCTGCCCAGGTGATCTTAATTTCTCTTACTTGACCTAACAGGTCTTCATCGGTTTCTACAAATACGAGTTTATTTGTAGGGGTTCGACCGCGCCAGCGTGTTTTCGATTTCCCATTAAACAGCACGGATACCTGGCGATCGAGATATGTGGAGTTGATTTCCCCGGAGATTTGCTCTTGGAGGTTCTCCAAAGCACGGAAACGGCGCAGCTTTTCCACGGAAGTTACATCATCCTCGAGAAAACGTGCTGCATATGTTCCAGGTCTTGGGGAATATCTTGCCAAATGGGCAACATCCATTTTTAGGTCTTTAAGGATCTTGTAGGTATTCATAAATTGAGCATTGCTCTCGCCTGGAAAACCAACAATCACATCTGTGGCAATTGAAGCATTTGGTATATGGGATCTGATCTGTTTTATGAGCTGTCGATAGTCATCCGATGTATACCCTCGATGCATTGCTTGGAGGATCTGGTCATCTCCAGCTTGGATAGGCACTTCTATATGCGGCATCACTTTAGGAAGCGCAGCAACAGTAGCCAGTAAGGATTCTGTCATCCAATTTGGATGTGATGTAAGGAAGCGGATGCGGTACAAGCCGTCGATCTTGTCCAGTTCACATAAGAGATCTTCTAAATTTGGATTATTGGGAATATCCAAACCGTAACGGTCAACGATCTGTCCCAATAGCACGATCTCCCTGATCCCTTGCGTAGCTAGTGCGTTTGCTTCGTTGAGGATCTCAGTATATGGACGACTGTGTTCCTTTCCGCGCTTGTATGGAATGATGCAATATGTGCAAGCGTGTGAACAGCCATATACGATGGGGAGGTTTGCAGATACCAGCTCACCCTGTTTCTGCCTGGGTAAGATAACTTTACTATCCAGTGTCCTATCAATCTGTTGGCGCAAGTTCTGCGCTTCTGTTTTTAGCTCATTGCCAATTAGAAAAGTCAGAAGCGGGTTTGGATCAGAGGGTGGAGAGAAAACATCAACCCAAGGGAATTTTTTCTCTATCTGTTGATTGCCATGAATACCGATCAAGCAACCCATTAAATTTATGATCAGATTTGGGTTTTTCTCTTTTAGCGGGCGTAGTGAGCTTAAGCGCCCAATCGCTTTATTTTCTGCGCTTTGACGGACAACACAGGTATTTAATACAATTAAATCAGCACTTTCAATCTGCTGAGTCCGATGATGGCCGAGCTGTTCTAGAGAAGAAGCTAGATACCGGGAATCTGCCACATTCATTTGGCAGCCTTCTGTCCAAATATAATATTTCATAGACGTTTATTATAATAGAACATTTGTGAAGAAACGGGATTTAAAGCAAGATGCTTGATGGAGAATGTTGAAAAACAATTTGACAGGTCAGACGCACATAGATTTTATTGCATCTTGGTATTAATAGCTCCCGTTTGTGCTGCTTATATTTGCTTGTATAGTGAAATAAATAATCTTTAGAGTCTTTTCAGTACTCTCTTTGAGCTTCCTATATGATGTTAATTATTTTCAATGTTATAATTCGTTAGAATTAATACCTATTTTTAATCAACGATTATCTGAACGGAGGGTGCACTATGGACTTTGAGGTAACTGAATATAAACACTGTACAATTCTTAAGGGTAATGGGCGTATTGACGGTTACACTGCTCCAGATGTTGAAGAGGCATTGAATAAGCTGATTGAGAAGGACCAGTTTAATATCATATTCGATATGCTTGATATTGAATTTGTGTCTAGTGCTGGTTGGTGGGCTTTGATTCGCGCTCACAAGGAAGTGGGCAAGCTCAATCGTGGTGAATTGATCTTGGCTAATCTTGATGAACGCATTCACGAATCAATGGACTTGGTTGGCATTAGCCCTTATTTTAAAGTTTACGATAATCTTACTGATGCAGTAGGATATTTTTGATTATTAGTAGTTGCATGATAATAACGGAGCAGATTTCTCTGCTCCGTTATTAATTTAACCATGATGCGTCAAAAATATCTAATGTGGACTTTCTTCGTATAGCCGCTTATGGAGTTCAACAACGGATTGTGGGTCGATCTTAATAACCTTTCGATCATAGGAGAGAAATCCATTAATTTCTCCCTCGATATCTGTGGTTTGTGTATAAACTGCAGCGGACAGCCCTTTCTTAACCCATGGCAGGAGCTCAGTTTCAAGCAGTGATTTATAGGCACGAGTGAGCGCTTCTCGGTTTTTAAAATTTTTATATCCAAATTGCTTATTCTTTTTCCAGTTATGTCCAGGAAGGCTAAGGCTGAAACCACCGAATTCTGACAGGATGGTGGCGCGTTTCTTTTCGAAAGGAGCGGGGATTAAACGTTTGAAGTATGTATGTAGACTTCTACAATCTCCAGCTCCCTGGTCAAACCAACCACTCGCGTGGTCAACAAGGCGTGTAGGATCATAGTTCTTTACCCAATTAGCAATTTCTTCAGCGTTGAATTGTCCCCATCCCTCGTTGAATGGAACCCAGAGGCCGATGGATACGACATTGTAAAGCGTATCAATCATTTCTTTTAATTCTTGACGATAATGCTTTCGATTATCTTTAGAATGACGCCCTGATCGGGAATACTTTTTTGTATCCTTAAACTTAGTTCGGCTTTTTGCTAAAAGAGACCAAATAAGATTGGGGGTTTTACCGCCATTTATCATATCTTGCCAAAGGATGATACCAATCTTATCGCAGTAGTAATAATATCGAGCTGGCTCAACTTTTATGTGTTTGCGGATCATGTTGAAGCCTGCTTGTTTGCAAAATTCAATATCATAACGCATTGCTTCATCACTGGGCGGTGTGTATAAGCCGTCAGGCCAGTAACCCTGGTCAAGGAGACCATATTGGAAAAAGGGTTTATTATTTAGGCAAAGGCGCGGGACACCGTTGGAATCTGTACCGAGGCTGAACTTGCGCATTCCGAAATAGCTTGCGACTTGGTCTAAAACTTTGCCAGCCTTGTGAAGCTTCACCTCCAGGTCATATAGATGCGGTGAATCGGGTGACCATAATTTTACGGAGGGGATATGGATTTCCATTGTTGCATCTGCTGCCCCTTCAACCTCTACAACGGTTCTTTTGCCATCCTTGACGATTGCTTGGATTCTCAAATCAGAGGACTGCTTGGAAGTAAATGCAAGTAAATTAATCGTTTCCTTATCAATATCCGGAGTCATTTTAAGTGAAGTAATATGATTCGTTGGGACTACTTCAAGCCAGACGGTTTGCCATATTCCAGATACAGCGGAATACCAGATGAATGAAGGTTTCAGAACTTGTTTCCCATGTTCTTGTTTCCCATGATCACTGGGGTCCCAGACAGATACAACCAATTCATTTTCACCCGCTTGTAGGGATTCGGTAATATCAAATGAAAAAGGGCAGTAGCCTCCGCGATGCGAACCTACTTTGAGGCCATTGAGGTAGATATTGGCTTCCCAGTCAACTGCCCCAAGATGTATTAATACGCGTTGCTTTTTCCAATCCCGATCCATGGAAAAAGTGCGGTGGTACCATAAGCGTTCTTTGGGTTTTAATGGACGCTTGACACCTGATAATGCTGATTCGATTGCAAATGGGACCAAAATCGTACCCTGATATTCACTTGGTTGAGGGGCATGTTTTGTTGTGATTGTATATTCCCAGAGGCCATTCAGATTCTGCCAAAAGCTCCTTTGCATTTGAGGACGAGGATATTCAGGGAAGGGTTGAGCTGGATTAATGTTTTGCGCCCACTGTGTCATAATCTGTCCTGATACAGGTTGCCAAGATTTAGGCTTCATATATTCTCCCTTTTATAAGGCATCAGAAACATGATTATAGCAAATAAAACAGTAATGTGTGTTCTTAGTGGATTGTTACACCATAATACGAGCTGGTAAAACCAACCCGTATTATAAGGTCCAGATTAAGTGTTTTTGCAGTTTATGTTAATTAATTTCGTATTGGTAGATTGCCTTTTGGCGAGTGAATGGCGTTACCCCGGAGATAACCAATATAACTTCGTCAATCTCACCACCAATTGAGATCTCGATGTTGGCGCTATTCTCTGATGACAATTCGATATGAGTAACTGTTGTTTGGACACCAATCTCAATCAGGGTGATCATATAAGTTTGAGGTAGGTAGTTTTGCACGCGCACAAAGCCTTCACCTATCCAGCCGCCTTCGTCTGTTTCAAAGTCAGTGAAGTAGTCTATAGCATCAATGCGGATGTCATCAATGTATAACCCGACACCGTTTACAGCAGCATCTGTCACATAATCAAAGCGCAGTGTGACTTTCTGTCCAGCAAATTGGCTGAGATTGATGTTTTCATCGAGCCATTTACCGGATTGTCCATTATATCCACAGCCATAACTATTGCCTGAAGGATTATCTGTTACACAGGAGCTTGTTTCTATGATTTGCCATTTCTTGCCGTCCACTGAGGCAGAAAGGAATATATAATCATAATCTTCCTCCAGTTCGTACCAGGTCTTATAGGATAGCTCGATTGGTGCAGAGGTATTTGTGAAGTCAAACTCCTGAGTTAAGCTCATGTTTGACTCATCGCCCATATTCGACCAGAAAACATAATCGCCGGAATACGCATCAGTAGGCAATATCTTAACCTCTTGCACACCTGCAAAACTCAGTATGTGATCTCCGGGACAGTCGATCTTAATATAATCCACACCGAATTGGTAAACATCCTTAACTTTGGTGGCAGGGCATGCACTGATTGTCTCAGTCGGATTTATTGTAAAGGGCGTGTAGCTTGTGTAGGTATAGCGCCCATTTTCAACTGAAGGATTGAGAATATAATTTGCCACAGCCCAATCAGCGAAAACTTGATTACCTGTGTAGGGTATTGTTGTGTCCGGGTTTATTATTTCAAGGTCCAGCATTACCGCATCTATACTTGCCATTCCATTATCAGGGTGTGCAACGAGTGCTTTTGTGGCGGTTTCACCAAAACGATCCAGGAAGTAAGTCATAAATAGGAAGGAGGCGCCATAATGAGGGCCATTGTTTCCAGGTTCGGTTCCCCAATCCGTTAACTGCAGATCAGGGTTTATGCTGTAAAGATAATCAAAACTGCCTGCATCATAACCGTTTAGCAATTCTGAAAGCATTGAAAACCCTTCATTAACCCAGGTTTCTTCATTACGATCGTTGTACCAATGGATCATATGTTGAAATTCATGCGCCATGGTGCCATAGATGTATTCTCTTCCTAAGTCGACGTTATCCGAATTAATTAAAAACATTTCATGAGCATTGGAATACGGATGTGCTTCAGGATGTATCTGGTCTGCTGAGGAATAATAACCTGCGATGGAATTTCCCAATCCACCTGCATAGAGAGCATAGATATGTGGGTCGTTATCGATGCCTGGTGACCACTCTGTACCAAAGAACTCCTGGTTTGTTGGATATATTTTTTCGTCAAATGTGCTTGCTAGGGATTCTAAATCCGCCTTGTTATATGGGACGTCTTTCTCGATCCAGAAATATAGATGTTCTCCAATATATCTCAGCACAGCTGTGACCTGGAAATTTACGTTTGTGTCTGTATTTACCACCCAGAAGGATTGTTCATCGCCAAGTTGATAAGGCAGATTCTCGTCTGGTAAGGTGTGAGGGATATTTGACTTGCCGCCCAAGCGTTCAGCGAGGTCAATGGGGTCATTTATCGGCACAATTTCTTGTTGCAGGTTGTTAAGAGATTCTAGAGCGCCTTCGGAAGCAGAAGCAGCTGACGTTATGGTTGCAGTCTGATTAGGCTTAGCGGGAGTACTGATGAGTGGGCTGGCCGGTGTGGGGCTAGAATCACCATAGACATTTTGAGTTTCAGCTGAGTAGGATGGCGTATTCACTTCAGTGAGAGGAGTGGTTTGTCCTAATGCTGATTTGGATGGTTTAAAGATGACCCAGCCTGTAATACCGCTGACAGTAAAAAAACATAAACATGAAAGTAGTGCAATGATGATTAAAAAAACTAGCAATTTAATTGAATTGTTATTGTCCATATTAATTCCTGATTAGCCTGTATTGATAAATTGCTTTCTGATTTGTGAAAAGTGTCGTTCCACTTACAATTAGGATAGCTTCTTTTACGTCTCCAGTCAAATTAAGAACGATCTCAGCGGATTTGTTTTCAGACAGAATGATATGCTGTACTTCGGTTGTTTTGCCGTTGATGATCAGACTAAGACTAAAGGTTTGCGGCAGGTGGTTTTGTATGCGTGCCCATCCTTCGGAGAACCATCCTCCATCATTATCTTCAAAATCTGCAAAATACCCAATTGCATCAATGCGAAAATCATCGAATAAAAATCCATGACCGTTAAGCACGGCATCGGTAATATATTCAAAACGTATCTGCACTGTATCACCAGCATATTGCGAGAGGTCGATTAATTCGTGAATCCATGCATTTGATTGACCTGTATATCCACAACCGAAGTTATTATCTGATGGGTCTGTATCGGAGCAGGAGGGTGTCTTAAGAATTTGCCAGGTTTCACCATCTGTAGAAGCGCTGACATAAAGATAATCATAATCTTCTTCAAGATCAAACCAAGTGTAATATGACATTGTAATTGGCGTATTTACCTCGGTGAAATCAAATTCACGCGTCAAACGCATATCTGAATCGTCACCTTTATTAGAAAAGTACATATATTTACCTGAAAATGCATCAACTGGCATAATCTTAACTTCATTAGAACCTTGAAACTGTAATGTATAGCTGCCTCTAAGATCGAATTTTATGTAATCCACTCCATACTGGTTTACATCCCGGACAAATGTGTTCGTGGCGTAGCTGTTGATTACTTCTGTAATTTTTGCTCTGGGTGCTGAGTCATAAATATGATAGTCATAGCGCCCATCACTGACATTTGGGTCAAGCAGATAATTTGTTATGGTCCAATCAGTAAAAATATTTTCACTTGTAATTTGAATACCAGTCAGTGGATCTCTAATTCCGAGTTCCCGCATTACGATATCAATGCTTTTCATACCATTTTCAGGGTGCGCGACGATGGCTTTGGTACCCTCCTCACCAAGGCGATCAAGCATATATGTCATATAGAGGAAAGACGCACCGTAATGGGGACCATCCAGGGCGTTATCATCCACCCAATCATTTAGCTGGAGATCAGTATTACGGCTGTATTCATAATCGAATCCACTGGGATCATAGCCATTCAGGAGTTCAGAAAGCATTGAAAAACCTTCATTGACCCAGGCCTTCTCATTGCGATCTGTGTACCAGTGAATCATGTGTTGTAATTCATGTGCTATCGTTCCGAAAAAACAATTATCACTAAGGCTAACATTGTCAGCATTGATCAGGAACATTTCGTGGGCATTAGAATAGCTGTTTATCAAGGGGTGAAGTTCATCTGTTGAAGAATAATAACCGGCTAAAGAATTGCCTAATCCACCCGCATATAGCAAGAAAATATGGGGATCGCCATCTACTCCTGGCAACCATTCGGTACCGAAAAACCTGCGAGTAGTGGGATAGATATGGTTATCGAAACTTGTTCCAATTGCAATCAACTCGTCTTGGTTAAAGTTAATCCCTTCTTCAATCCAGATGTAGATGTGGTCACCAACGAAATGTAGGACTGCACTTATCTTGAAATTCTCGTCGCTGTCGACATTGCTGATCCAGAAATCTTTCACTGCACCTGTTTGATATGGTGCAAGGGGATCAATAAATGTCTCTGGTATGTCATATAGGCCACCAAGCCGCTCGATTAATTCATGGGGATCGTTAATTGGAATTTCAACTTGTTCAAGCGTATGCAAGGTATCAATTGCTCCCTGTGATGCTGGATGGGTAACGATTGTGAGTGTTTGAGCTGATGAGTTGGCGAAATCGTTCAATGGGTTAAGGTATGATGATTCATTAGATATTAACCCAGAAAGTGCTACTAATCCACCTGTAACTGAGACAAGACAAAAGCAGATTGAACAAACTACGATCAATATGATGATTGTCACGATAATTCCAAGAATTGGTGGTTTTTTATCCATAGGAGCATTTTACCCAAATTATGAGTTTTCCATAAGAGTGACAAAGAGCGTTGCAGCAGGTCGGATTATGTATTTAAATTCATTGTCTAATTGGATATACAATAGTGTACGATAGAGAATTATAATCTATCTATATTCTTTGTGAAGCTACGTAGAGATGGACGATTATCGATAGGATATAATAATCCTGTTGTCATAACTCAAATTGATTGGATAAAAAAATGATTAAAGATCTGGAAGTACTGGCATCTTTTAAACATATCATTCGGCTTTGGTGGGTGATCGCTTTGGGAATGATATTGGGTGGATTGTTAGGCATTGGAATATCACGTATTTTACCAGCGACCTATGAAGCTGAAGCGATTTTTCATGCCAGTATTGATTTTCGCGATATCAACTTTGAAAATCTGGTTGCTGAAAAAGGTGGGCCTTACGAGTGGACTCAATATGATGAAGATCTGGCACTTGAAATGGTCAAATCTGTACTGCTAGAAAAAGTCCCAGAGACTTATGAATATGCACATTCTTTAGATAGCACGATTACTTTCCCTGAATTCCAGCGTAATTTCCAGATAGAACGCTTGCATGCGCAATGGTACCTTCGTTATAGACATCCGGATGCACAAATCGCAGCGAATATTGTGAATTATTGGGCGATGAATGGTTTTAAGGCAATGAAAACAGCACAAGCTGAAGAACGATTGGAACCTTATGTGCTGCTTGATTTGATCAGTCTTGCATCTGATCCACAAGAGCCCAAGTATTTTCTCACCAGCCAGTTTGCTCTTGGAGGAATGTTGATAGGTTTTGTTTGCGGTATCCTTCTTGTGACGGTAGTGGAACGTAGAACTGCGAATCCCTCTAAGGAGCAGCTTGCGTGAAAAAGTTAAGCTTGCTTCAACTTTATCGTGGACTTAATTCTACGCTTATATTTATTACTTTGCTCGGATTACCTTTAACAAGTTTTCCTTTTATAATTAAATATACTGGTTCTGAAGTAGCACCATTTTCTGCCATTCCCATTGCGATGTTATTGATCGTTTGGTTCATTCCTTTTATTGTGCGGCGAGGCAAACTACCTGTCGAGTCAGTACCTCTGATTTATTTTGTTTTGATTTGTGTGGCAGTGACTGGGTTGGGTCTGTTCATGGATGGTTTTTACTCGAAAGATAAGAACTTCCTCTATCAGAGTACTAGAGCATTTGTTACACTTGGGGTTGGTTTGAGCTTTTATCTGATTTTCGCAACTTGGGAGCAAGATCTTAAAACCTACAAACAGACTTTACAGATTCTGTATCTTACAGGGGGTGTGCTGATTCTTTGGTCGCTTGTTGAGGGATTCCTCCTGGCGGGAAGTAGGGCGATCAACCTCCCGAAGTGGATGTTGGATATAAAAAACTTGTTGGTGGTACAGTCTCCGAACGTTCTATACAGCAATCGCGTTTCAGGATTGGCTTTTGAACCGTCGTGGTTTGTAAGACTATTTAATTTGATATTTTTCCCAATTTGGCTTTCATCTGTCTATCAACGGCGATCAATCTTTAAATTTCGTCTTTGGAAATTTATTGTTGAAGATGGATTGCTGGTTTTTGCTTTTGTGGTCTTTGTTTTGGCAGCCCCTAGGATCGGCATGCTGGCATTGGTTTTAATGCTGACATATTTGTCATTCTTGTTTTTACAACGAGTTCATAAAAATATATGCCTGAAACTGATCCGGCGCTTTAAATCCTCAGAGGGGCAGCAAAGGCTAATAAAATCCTTGGTGGCTCTTGCTGTCCTGCTGACTTTTTTGATCCTTATGGTTGCGTTCATCTTTGGGTTTATGACTTTTGCAGCTCAGTGGGATTGGCGCTATGCTCTTTTCTTTGATGGTTCGTTTTTGAGTGAAGAACTCCAATTGCTTTTCCCACTAACTGAAGATAGCATCCTTACTATTGGGCATAAGCTTGCTTTTCAAGAGCGCCTTATCTATTGGATCACAGGCTGGGAGATCTTTAATGATTATCCCATGGGCGTAGGGCTTGGGAATGCTGGTTTTTATTTTTGGGACCGAGCCCCAGGGATTGCACACAATTCACTTGAGATGCGCAACCTTGTGTACCGTGCAGGTTTCATGACAAACACCAAGAATATATGGGTGAGGCTGTTGGCTGAAAGCGGGATATTCGGTTTTGCATTATTCACAACATGGTTATATATTGTATGGCGTTCGGCTCATTTAATCCAAAAAGGAAAAGACTCAATCTATCGCATTATGGGTCTTGCGGGCAAACTTTTTATTTTTGCGTATTTAGTTGAGGGATTCAGTATGGATTCCTTTGCAATGCCATATCTTTGGGTGATGACTGGTTTGATCGCTTCAGGTAGTAAGATATATCGGCAGGGCGTCATTCAAAAAGAAACAGTCCGAACCTCATAGAATATCATTCTTGAGACACAAAATTTATTAGGATGATATTTTCTTCGCAGCTAGATTTTGTGTCAAAATATATTTTCTCGGAAAGTTGATTCCCATCCATGTCAAAAATCTGGATATATAGGCTCTGACTTGATGCGACGGGATGATCAGAAAGTTTAATTTCAAAGCCGCCTGGTCCATATGCAGGTGCTAAACCAGTTAATGTGGCTGTATCAATCGTTTTGCCTTCCAGCGTACCTCCTAGGAACAACACCAGTTCAGTTTGTGCTCTTCCTATTGAATCAAATACCTGTCCAGCTACTGACAACCAATTGCAGCCTTCATTGGGGTGAGCAAAGTTAATTGTAAAGATTGGCGATCCATTCTGAAGTATGTATTCAGGGAGGAATGGTACGCTTGTTTGCTCTGGTTCCAAAGTGAATTGATTAGGAGGTAGCTCAGTTGGTGCAATCGTTGTGGAGCTTGGTGTTGGTGTCATTTGCAGGATGGGGGAGGTGGGGGTATTTTCTATGACGGGAATGTCAACATCCGTTTCTAACAGGGGGATTATTGTGGGTAAATTTTGATTAAGAATTTCCACCAGCGCAGAGTTTTGGAGGACCTGACATGAAGTTAAAAAGCACAAAGCGACTAGAACTGCAATTTTAAATTTTTTAATAGTCATAGTTTACTCCATAAAAAGCTTTCAAGGATCTTGGTAAAGAAGGTAGCAAGGTTTATACCAAACCATGCTGCGGTTATTATGCAAAAGAAGATTGTTCAAAACATTCTTTAACTTATAACGCTGGAATCTTAAAAAGTCGGCTGTGATAGAATTTGAACATGTTTTTTATAAGGCGTGCAGTGAAATTTATCTGGAGGGTACTAAAAGTCCTTGTATTGATCGTGTTTGGCATTCTTGTTTTGACAAGATCGGTTATTCCCCCTGGTGCTGAACTTGAACAAATTCGTTATTATACGCGCCTGATTGAATTTAATTTTCTTTCTTGGACATTAAATGCAGTAGGTGAGAAGGCGGTACAAGGAGCAATGGCGCTAGATAAATTCATGCAACCCGACCTTGCTATAATGGTTGTTAATGATTATCTGGAGCAAGTAGAAAGTCTGGGCAGGCAAAAGGCAATATTGGAGATCATTTATTCTGATCCCAACGTTGAAGACCCTTATTTGGAAAGTCAAGAGTTGCGGGAATCTTTATTATTGGAACAAGCTAAATTGGATGAACTGGCGCCCCTTGCTGAAACAATCTTACAAGGTCAATTAGCTGTGTTACTGTCTGAATGTGGTCTTAGTTTTGCAGGGCAAGCATTACCTCCGGTTTTATATAAAGTATCTGAATTACCATTGGCAATGATCGTTTCTCCGCGCGATGAAATCCGCCAGGTAGCTGATATATCACTGGTGCCTGGTTTGAGTGCCGATGAAAAAGAGTCGTTTGAGACCGTGACCTCTGAAAATTTGGATTATTCAGTGCTGATTGTGCCAATTGGTGGAATGAGCGCATATCCGACCATGGTAATGCAAACGACTGATTTGGCATGGCTCACAGAAGTGATCGCGCATGAATGGACACATAATTATCTTGCTCTGCAGCCATTGGGGATTAATTATGATACATCACCTGAGCTAAGAACGATAAATGAAACAACGGCTTCAATAGTAGGGAAAGAAATGAGCTTTGCCATATTATCTCGTTACTATCCTGAAAAGCTTCCTGTATTTGTAAAGGATGACCTTACTGAGGAGAACCTGCAACCAAGAATCATAGAGCAAATATTTGATTTTAGAGCTGAAATGCGTCAAACACGTACTGTTGTAGACGGGATGCTGGCGAATGGAAAGATTGAAGAAGCAGAGCAATACATGGAACTCCGCCGTCAGGTGTTTTGGGAAAACGGATACCTGATTCGAAAATTGAATCAAGCCTATTTTGCCTTTTATGGAGCCTACAATGACCAGCCTGGCGGGGGTGCGTCTGGGGATGACCCAGTGGGGCCTGCTGTGGTAGCGCTGCGCCAACAGAGCAGCAGCCTTGGCGATTTTCTTGGCAAGATATCGCAGGTCACTTCATATGAAGCACTGCTTTTGCTTCTTGAAAAATGAGGCAGGTTGTCAGGATCAATCTTGGTTGCCGGTGTCTTTCGGATTTAGTCCCGGATCGGTCAAATTTGGGAGCTCTCTCTCGATATCCTCAGGATTTTGCCCTTTCTCCAATCGGTCAACAACCTCATCAAATTCAGGTCCAAGATCCTCACCAACATCATGACTCATATTGCGCATCATTTGCCCCAATGCTTGAGGACCGTTTTCAAACTTCATTAATTGCTCAGGGTCTGATAGGGAATTAATCCGGCTTTCTTCTGAGTGTCCAATTTTCACACGGCTGATGCGCCTGACAGTGTTACAACTACCACAAAATGGGCATATAACGCGCTGGTTGTCATAATCAGCATAGCTGATGAAAACTTCAAAACGCTTTATACAAGAATGGCAAACAAAATCATAGTTTGGCATAGTCTAATTCTTAGGGAATAATTTCTGAAAATAAATTATAATCAATTTGATAAATAATAGAGAAGATTGAGGATCATGGAAAAAGAACCTTTTATTTTTAAGAAACCGACATTTACACCATTGTTAGTTGTCATATCAGGTCCTTCTGGTGTTGGGAAGGATACAGTTGTACAGGCTTTGAAGCAGCGGGACGAATCAACGCATTTTGTAATTACCATGACAACTCGTGCACCGAGGGCTGATGAAGTTAACGGTGTGGATTATTTCTTCGTTAGCGTTGAGGAATTTAAAGAGCTGGTCCGTCAAGGGGAATTAATGGAACATGCTTTTGTTTATTCTGATTATAAAGGCATTCCCAAAGCCCAGGTGCGTCAAGCGCTCGAGTCAGGAAAAGATGTGGTAATGCGTCTGGATGTTCAAGGTGCATCAACGGTGAGAGCACTTTGCCCGGATGCTGTCCTTATCTTCCTTACAGCCAATGACCGCGAGGAATGGTTAAAGCGATTAAAGGCACGCCGCAGCGAGTCTGCGGAGGATCTTGCTTTAAGGATTGAAACGGCTCAAAAAGAATTTGATTGCCTTGAGGACTTTGATTATATTGTCATTAATGCGGAAGGTGAATTTGATAAAACTGTTGATGTTATTCAAGCGATCATAAAAGCTGAACATCACCGCGTAAATCCGAGGAAGGTCACTCTATGAATTCAGATCAACCTAACCAACAAGAGCCTGGTGTTGGGAACCAACCAATAAAGGTGAGTACTCCTGCAGTTAAACCAATTGTTACCTTCGCCCTGATAATTTTTACTTTGCTTATATATGCTCTGCAATTGGCTTCAGAGTATCTCACTGGATATGACTTGCTGTTTATTTATGGTGGCAAGATTAACGAAGCGATTTTGGCCGGCGAAGTTTGGCGGCTGATCACGCCGGTTTTTTTGCATTCTTCAATCCTGCATATTGCATTTAATATGTATGCTCTTTATATTCTAGGTAGAAGGTCCGAAAGTGTATATGGCCATGCGCGGTTTACTTTGTTGTATTTTTTGTCTGCTTTTGGCGGCAACGTATTATCTTTCGTTCTTTCTCCTTCTCCCTCGCTTGGTTCTTCAACAGCGATTTTTGGGCTTTTAGCAGCGGAAGGTGTTTTTATCTTCCAAAATCGGCGTCTTTTTGGTAAACGGACTAAAAGCATGCTTAGTAATATCATTATGGTCCTTTTTCTCAACCTTGCGATAGGTTTTTCGCCCAGCTTGAACATTGATTATTTTGGTCATTTGGGCGGTTTATTAGCTGGATTTTTGTTCGCTTCGTTAGGCGGTCCGAAATTAGTTATTGAGGGTCTTCCACCTGATTTAATTCTTAAGGATTCACGGCCTAAAGTTGAAATACGGAATGCTGTTATACTGGTTATTATTGGATTTGTCATAATGTCTTTAATTCCATTCATTTTTTCTTGAAAGTGAGAGTGCGATAGATATTACATTTAAAAACTTAGATCTTGTACGCATCATTTCGTCGCTATTCAAAGGCGAAAAAGCTCTTGAAAAAATAAGCATTGGAACTCTGTTTTAGCTAGTGTGGTCATTCCAATCCTATCGGTAGTTTTTGTTGAAGGTTATCTGTACCGCATGATGAAATGCATTGTATCTGGGGATTGTGAATTTGAAATGCTAGAGTGGGATGGATAAGCTGGGTGGGGGAAAACCCTCAAAAAGGAAATAGCCCTTCGTTTGTATTCCTCTAATAAAACAATAACCCCTTCAGTTTATGCGCTGAAGGGGGGTTGTTCATAAATTAAATTCCCTTTTACTCTTTGATGATCTCAAAAAGATTTCCTGCACTGTTGCCTTGTACTTCGGGGAAGAAAAACTGCCATGCGCGGGTTGGGATCACCTGATATTGACCAGCTTGGAAAGGCACGAAATGGTATGTAAGTGTGTAAGTTCCCGCGGGTAAATATTCTGCAGCCCATAAAATATGATCGTCGTAGATATTGGGATTGCTGAAATACCACCATCCCCAACTATCAAGATATTGGTTATTGACAGAATAATCAAACCCAGAGATCCCCTGTTGACTGGTAAGCAGGTTGGGATCGAAAATCTCACTGCCCGAGGGAATATAATCTTCAATCATGACATTGTACATGTCATTGGGCAGTGTTAGGGTTAGTCTTACAGTGACTAACGGTGGAGTTTGGCCACTTCTAAAAGTCACACTGTTAATTGTTTCACAAATTTCCCCACATTCAGCTTCTAGGTAGAAGGAGCGCGATATATTTATGCCTTTATTGACTGGCGGAGCAGAATTGGCTGATCTATATACGATCAGGTCTGTGCGATAGTAGAGTCGTCCATTTCCTGCTGAGCGGGTGATATTTAAGGCATTTGGCCAATCTTGATGGAGCTCATTGAGCGGTAGGGAAACATTTACAGGCACGAGTGAATTGGGTCCTCCTGCTTGACCTTCTGCAACAGGGACTTCGTTGAGTGTACTTGAGAAGGTAAAATTGGCCTGTAGATCCCCAGTTCCTTTCAGAGCTTTATTGAGCGCCATCAGCACCCAGGCGCTCTCAAATGATGAACCCCACAAATGATTGGTTTGCCTTACAGACATTAAGTACATCACGCCATCAATGAGCACGTCGGAAGCAGGGTCTAATTGGGCTAGAGTATAGACTACCAGCGCAGTTGAGAAAGCAGGCGTTCCTGGAAGGAGCCATGATGTTTCATCCGTTTCCCAATGTACGCCGGTTGCAGAGCGGATAGCGCCGCTCTCAAGGTCTGACAGGAGCGTAGTGATGCGGGGGTCATTTTCGTTGATATCGTGTAAGGTTAAAGTGAGCATTGCTGACGCCCATGGGCTGAGTTTAGAACGCTGCTGATAAAGTGTATCAATGACGTTATACGAATCGTTAATGTCCCCTTGAAGGGCATAAACTTCAAAGCACAGCTCATTGAGGGCGTCTACATCTGTTAGCCTGGTTGGAAATTTGATATTCTTACGAAGAAAATCTCGGGCCGAGTTTTGCGTATACTTGCTGACCTGGAATCCTGCTTCTGTGACCCGCTCAAGCCCAATCAGGATATACGCTGTGACGAATGGATTAGATGGGGTTGAACGATCACGCGGGGTTACCCAGCGCCAGCCTCCGTCATAACTTTGATTTTCGAAGAGTTTGCACAGTGCTTTTGTGATCTCTTCTTCGAGGTCAATTTGTAGTGATGGGGATTCAATGCCAAGATCTTGGAATGTGAAGTATGTTTCGATATTTGGAAGCAAGCGTGCCAAGAGAGAGATATTGTCGTCATAGTCATCTGTTTCCAATGCCTTTAGTCCATCAACAAGCGCTGCTGCCAATGAAGGGGTTAATTCCAGCCTTAATTCTCCGCCTAGTGGAATGAATGAGGAAGGTATACTGACCACCTCCAATCTTGAACCAGCGCTTGGTAGGATCCCCGATGTGCGAAAGCTCATCGGAGTGGCATAGCGGAGCACAGGTAGATTTCCCCAATTTGGGCGCGATGCATCCTGATATTTGCCGGATTTTGCAGAAAAAACCAGCTTGACTTCATCAATGCTCTCCACTCGCCCCCACCAGGTCACAATCACGTTTGACTTAGCCGGAATGTTAATCGTTTGAGTCTGCTGACTTAAATCGTCAAGCTGGAAACCTACAGCTTGCAGGCTTACTTCTGTGTCAAGGTCTGTAGAGGTTGTATTATGAACAATTGCCATCAGGCTTAAATGGTCATCGGCAACTAGGAAGCGCGGTGTTTGAGGGCGCACCATAAGGTCTTTCTGTGTGATGATCTCTGCTGTTCCCTCGCCAACTTCAGTCCTTTCCGTAAGACCGCGGATATTTATTTGCCAAGTAGTAAGGTTATCCGGCAGTGGAATTGTGAGCACTGCTTTTCCATCAGAACCAGTGATGATATTAGCGTTCCAATAGGCTGTATCGGGAAAATCTTCACGAATAAAGATTGGATTTGAACCAGCTCCACCTAGACCACCACCACCCATAGGCATAGGTTGAAGGCTCATTTGAGTTGCATAACCCGCAATTGAAAGCCCGGATATGACACTGATCGGCTGGTTGCCATAAAATGCGTCTGCGATAGGTAATTCTTTGGGATCAGCCAGAGCTAAAATGGCTTTGTCTATGATAGCTGTAGAGAATTCTCCCTGGACTGGGTTCCCAAAGCGGTCAGTAACTTTAAGCACCATGGAAACTTCACTGCCTGGTACTGTCAGCCCAGGATTGACAGTCACAGTTACATCAAGGATTTGATTCAGTGGACTGACGGGTAAGTTGATGCAGCCCTGGCGATAATCAGGCATGCCTTGTTCATTTTTACCCAACACGATCACAGAAAAATATACATTCGGTACTTCTGCGTCACTCATGCTAACCTGGTAGGTAAGCCCTGCGTCTTGAATATTGACTACTTCAGAGTGTATAACCTCACCACGTTCTAGTGTAATGAGAGCGGTTGAGTTTTGTGGAAATGGATTAGGGATAAAAATATTGGCAATTTGACCTACCTGATAGGTCTCGGTATCTGCAATCAATTCGATCTTATTATTTGGTAAACGTGGCCAAACAGCTGCGGAAGATCCACTGACCCAGACAAGTACCTGGGTTTCAGCTTCTCCGCTGCGCATAGTGAGTTGGTAAGAACCTGGTTCAGGTGGCGTAAATGCCACACGCGTTTCTCCCTGATTGCTTGTGATAGGGCTTGCTGAACTGATTAGCTTTTCCACTGCAACGTAATTCGGCGCCATTTCAGCACCCTGATATCCATCAATTTCCCAAGTGATCTGTGAGAACTCAGCTTCTATGGGATGCTTTGGAGAAGGATTTTTGTCCCAATTTACTGTCAAGATATCAAATTCAAAAGGCTCTTCAGCGGCTCCAAAATAACTCTTGGGGCGAACACCTATATAGAAATTATCAGGGTGCATTAACGCACTTGCGCGTTGGCTAACTGGTAAACCGCTTTCATCGGTAATGGTAACTTCTAGCATCAACTCCACGTAGCCCGAGAGATCAATTGCATGTAATTGGTTTGAGGGTAAATCGATTGCCAGATATCCGTCAGGACCGGTTTTCCCGCTACCCGATATAATTTGCGTACCAAAGTAGCCATAGTTTTCAAATATGAAAGCTGGTAGCATCCACCGTGTGTCTAAACTGCCCACCCGATAGCCTGGCAAATGGAAGTACTCTTCCTTGGCATACAAGATCCAGGTCACTTCGAGATTAGATGCAGGAACTCCGAAGTAATAGTCAGCTTGCACACTCCCCTGAAGATTTTCATCATAACGGATTTCTTTGGGAGTTAAGGAAACCTCAAGCTCAATTTCAGGTTTTCGGTAATTAGCTACTTCAAAGTAAAAAGTATCTAATATTTCATCATCTTTTGAGATTACGATGCGGTAATATCCTGGATATGCGCTATCAGGTAAGGCGAATTCGCCGGCTAAAGTGCCATAATCTGTCAAGCTCTGTTCTGCAGAATAGAGTAATGGACTGTCGCCGCCTATTCCTGATTCACCATATACTTCCGCCAGGAAGGGTTCCTCCTGGGGGAGTGTATATTGGTTATTAGCGACTTCGCGAATGATCGATTTAAAGAATACTTCCTGCCCGGGGCGGTAGATTGGCCTTTCTGTGTACGTATAGACAAGGAAATCTTGCGGAGAAAAATCAACTGACAAACCAAGGTCCCAGTATAGGAATGTTGATCCCCAAGTAGAGGAAGCAAGTGAGAATCCATCGATATAATCTGGGTGGCCGATAATTGCAAAGTAGGTCTTATAGCCGCTCTCTTGGTGGGGGATTTCTGAAGTAAACATGCCATTGATATCAGTTTTGCCTTTGGTTAACGAAGTCCCATCATTTGAAAGTATTGTTACGTCGGCATTAGCCAATGGCATGTTATTATCAAAGGAATACACCCAAACAAATGCTTGATCGGCACTTAATTTCATGACGGTGTTGTAACGACTGACAACCAGGACAAAATCCCGACTGCCGCTGCCATATGAATTCTCCGCTTGTGGGGCATTTACAGAGATGAAATATATACCCGGCGTCAGGTCTTTCCCATTTAGTCTTAAAGGAATTGAAACGACCTCATTTTCGTTTGGTGTTAGTGTGTAGTATTCAGTATAACTTTCCTGACCAGCAGGTACATAATACGATCTTCCATCATAGCTGTCAGGATTAAAATACCACACGAAATCCTCGTAACTCATCTTGCCAATTTCCACATCTAGGTAGGTGATATTTGTTGCCTGCGCTAGCAGCTTTGATTCGCCCGCGGGAGAGAACGCTAAACCAGCGCCATAACCATATTGACCGGTTTGAAGAGAAAAGGAAGGCTTTGCATTGGGCGTGCGGAATGTGAAACTGACCCTTTGATTAATATGCTCACCCCAGACATCTTGAAGGTTTTCAGATAAGGTCAGTGTGTATTGTGCTGCCGCTTTGAAATAGCCTGAGACATTTAGGGTTGTATCCTTATCTGAAAGATACACTCGCAAAGCTGGGACGTCTGGTGATATCTCTATTGCTTGTGTGTAGGTAGTCTTGTCCAATGGCGTCTTGAAATAAACTTCAAGCCTTCCAGCTCCGGAAGCGAATGGTTCGAAATTGTTATCCGTGACCTCTTTGAAACCAAAAGCAGGATAAGTAAGGAATGTTTGAGTGTAACTTTCTTCAAGTGGAATTTCCCCATAGGATGCTGCTGATGAAGCTAGATGCATTGAGTAATTCGTATTTCGTTGTAGATTTGACAGTGGAATGAAGGTTAATTCAGTTTCGCTCTCATCCCAAATGAAATCGCCTGGGATGGAGTTGTCTTGAGGATCCAGTAAAGCAAAGGCATTGTTGACGCTTTCTACATCCATACGCATATTGAATTCAACTACGATAGGGCCATCCAATTTAAGCATATCGGTTTCTGGCGAAACCGTTAGCACCTCTGGTTTCGCAGTGTTGAACTGCCACATCGTGGGTGAGGCATTATCCAGGGGCGCACCGCTGAGGCTGGTAAGGGAGTTGTTTAGCGTGACAGTGTAGGTTGAGCCACCAGAGAGGCACGGTTCGGGGTAGAAGATGTATGTGCTTGTGTTTATCCACTCTGCATAGCCAGTGACTTCAGGTTGTATTGTGAAAGCGGTCGGTGTATCTTCTTGACCCAACCCGACAACTGGTTGATTAAATGCGGCAACAATCGCTGAACTCGGATCAACATCATCCGAGTCTGTAAAGGGCAGCATACTTGTTAATTTGAGATTTCCTGAAACATGGTAGTTTATAAGCACTGGATAGAGCAGATTCTTTCCGTTTACAGCTTTCGCATTCACAGTTATTGTGATCTCGAGATCACTGTTGGGCATGAAAGGCTTATCTGGAATAAATGTAACCGTTGTATCATCCTCCCAGTAGAAATTTCCGCTTAAAGCAGGGAATCCTTGTATCGCACCTTCTACAGATGCTTTATTCATTGCTTGGTTAAACGCGAATGTAATTCCTCCACTTAATGAAATTTCGCTGCCTGGGATTGGCGTACTTTCAACCAGTGTAGGTGGGAGGTCAAGGCGCGGTTTTGGGGTAACTGATGTTTCGATTTCTGTTAATTGGAGGGGTTCTGAGGGGGATCTTTTCCAGGGAAGGTTGCATGCGGAAAGAAAAACGAAGATTAATACCATAGATATCGCAATGCGTTTCCAGAGTAGTTTGTCTTTTCGATTTACTATGCTCATTGCACATCTCCTGAATAATTAATCGCTAAGAATAGGAAAGGTATATCTTAAAGGACGATGAATCTGGCGAATCTGTTCCATGGAGAATAAGACCATGATCACAGTACATATTGGTGTTACCTTATCCATTATACAATGATAATAAGTACCGTAAGGGAAAAATCTCTGCAGAAGCGGTATTTGGAATACTTCTTGGGAACTGCCAGTTCATAACTTTATTTTGGTGTGCGTGTTAACGGGTTTGAGCGTATAATAAAGACTGATTAAGATACAGAGCTTGGATACAATATATTTTCACCAGTTTATAGAGGAAGAGGATCATGAAAAAAGCAATTAGCATTAGTATAGGTTCTTCAGCGCGGGATAAGGAAACAACCATTAATATCCTGGGGGAGGATGTTCATATCAGTCGGGTGGGGACAGATGGCGATATGCAGAAAGCAGCGCAAATGTACCGTGATTTAGATGGAAAAGTTGATGCTTTTGGCGTTGGCGGTACAGATCTTGGATTATATGTTGACAAGAAATGGTATCCATTGCATTCTGTACAATTCTTGGTCAAAGATGTTAAAAAAACACCAGTCGTGGATGGCTGCGGGCTGAAAACGACTCTAGAAGTTGGAGCTGCTAAAGCCTTGGAAGCAGAGATCGCTGATTACTTGGATGAAGTTGGCAGAAAAGTGCTGGTCATGACTGCAGTTGATCGTTATGGACTGCTACGTTCCTTTACTGAAGCGGACTATGAATGTATATTTGGGGATATGATGTTTTCTTTAGGCTTACCTATACCTTTATACAGAGAGAGAGCAGTTAAATTCATAGCTGCTGCATTGCTCCCGATCATTGGGCGTTTACCCTTCGAATGGTTCTATCCCGTGGGCGAAGCCCAGAACAAACGTACACCGAAATATGAAAATGTGTTTAAACGCGTCTCCGTGATTGCCGGAGACTGCCATTATATAACACGTTACATGCCGGATAATCTCAGGGGCAAGGTCATTGTGACTAATACAACAACGCCGCATGATGTTGAGCTGTTTACAAACGCAGGTGTAAAATATCTGCTGACCACCACGCCAGTCTTGGATGGAAGGTCATTTGGCACTAACATGATGGAAGCGGCGATCATTGCTGCGATTGGACGGAAAGAGCCAGTTGATTATAGACATGCGGACGAATATTTTGCTTTAATGTCAGATTTGATTCAAAAGATTGGTTTCAAGCCTCAGTTGAGGAAATTAAACTAATGCAAGCTATTCTTCTTGCTGGCGGGCGGATAGAGCCTGATGATCCGTTTTATGGTTTGATATCCACAGAAACGAAGTCAATGACTCCCATCTGCGGTAAACCTATGGTGCAGTGGGTTTTAGATGCTTTAAGTGGCTCAAAGGTCATCGAAAAAATATACGTTATAGGATTGGCTGAAAAGAGTGAGCTTTTTTCAAAGAAACCTCTCGTATTCTTACCTGATCAAGGTGGAATTTTCGATAATATTCATTTTGGAGTTGAAAAGATAGTAAAAAAGTCAGCTAATGATGAAACGATTGTGGTTGCTTCAGGGGATATACCTGCACTGACCAGTGAAATGGTTGATTGGCTCGGCGCTCAAATTGAGGTGGATTCGTATGACATCTATTATTCCACCGTCACGCGCCAGGTCATGGAAACTTCTTTTCCTGGCTCAAACCGCTCATATGTTCATTTCAAGGATATTGAAGTTTGCGGTGGGGATATCAACATCATTAACTCTCGAGTATTTAATCAAGCTAATGATCTTTGGAAGCGTTTGTCTGAATCTCGTAAAAGCCCCATGAAACAGGCAGCTTTGATAGGCTTCTCCACCTTGATCCTTGTGCTGTTAAAAGCGATTACATTAGATGGTGCAGCGAAGAGGATTTGTCGAAAATTAAAAATTCGCGGTAAGGCTTTGCGTGTACCTTATGCTGAAATGGCTATGGATGTTGATAAACTCCATCAGTTGGAAATTATGAAGGCTTTCTTGTCAGAGAAGGTATGCTGATGAATCTTCGGGGACTTATAGAAGCGGATATCCGCTTCTCTTCTGAGCTGAAATTGCGTCAGTCAAAAGGGTTATGGCACACTCTTTTAATATTCTTTGCTCATTCAGGCGATTCATGGTTTTGGCTAATGGGGTTATTGATTGTATGGTTCTTTAGTGATGAAGCATGGCATGACCGTGCAGCTTTTTTAGCCGTAGGCTTGTTTATCCTTGCCATAGTGGTGATCGTCCTGAAATTTGCCATACGGCGGCCTCGTCCAAAAGGAGAATGGGGACAGATATACCGTGCAACAGATCCGCATTCTTTCCCTTCGGGTCATGCTGCCAGAGCTGCTGCATTGGCAGTCATGGCTATTGGGATTGGACCAATGTGGTTTGCACTGTTATTAATCTTTTGGACGCCCTTGGTGGGACTGGCTCGAGTCAGCTTGGGTGTACATTATCTATCCGATGTGGTCATCGGTTGGCTGATCGGCATCACGATGGGCTTGACAGCCCTTGCATTATATCCCTTTGCTGTGACTTGTTTTCCCTTTTTATTTTAGTATTTCCAAATCTGATTGTCTTTGCTAATATAGATAATGTTCGTGATGGACATCTTGGCTTGTTAATTACCTAAATGCCTTTTATACTAGGATTACACCTTTATGTGGAGGAATGCTGAAATCACGCAGGTGATTTGTTTGAATCATAGCATTTTTGTCACTCAGTTGATCTTTTAAAACGGTGCCTTCTGGGAGCAGATCTTTCATGTGAATATCAATGTCGTGTGCTGTTGCACTAGTGTTAATAATAATGATGAGGCTTTCTTTATCATCCTTGCGCATGAAGGCTAGGATATCACTTTCAGCGAAAAGCGGAATATAATCTCCGGTTCGCAAAGCGGGATGTGCATGGCGCAGTTGGATATATGTTTTAATT
>Ga0164311_10000170_pt1 | contig 25321 bp, 21 predicted proteins | sample GuaBasSedimGuay2_FD_121796 | JGI IMG/M metagenome (GOLD analysis project Ga0164311, IMG submission 121796) | Subseafloor sediment microbial communities from Guaymas Basin, Gulf of California, Mexico - Guay2, Core 4569-9, 9-12 cm | ecosystem: Environmental > Aquatic > Marine > Hydrothermal vents... | reverse complement strand
TGCTTTTTACGGCACTAAGTTTGGTGACAAACTTTCAGCCGCAGCTTTTGACGCTCAATTTGGATTACGAGCAGCCGGCAAAAGATTACCTCATCTTGCTAGAGGTTTAACCAAAGGACTTACGCTAAAAATGTTGGGGAAAGTTATAGGAGGCACAGCTTCAAAATTCATTCCAGGTTTAAATATAGTTTCTTGGGCACTACTTGCAAAAGACATATTAAAATTTGGTAAAAGAAAAATAGGTTTTCAAAGTGGTGGAAAAATAGATAATATTCCAATAATGGCAAGCAATGGTGAATATATGATAGCCGCTGATAAAGCAAAGAAATTTGGTTATGATAAACTAGAATATATGAATAAATTTGGTAAACTACCAGGTTTTAAAGAAGGTGGTGTTGTGGGAAACGTTGCACAAACTACATCAGCTCCTACTAATGCTAATATTACAGTAAATATAAGTGATGGTAGTCTCAACAGATTAAAGCAATTAATACTTCCATATATAGCTGCAACTGCTGCTGGGTATGTAGGACAAAAAACAGAGGGTGAAACTAGACTTAATACACTTACAGCCCAAGCCGAAAGACAATCAAAGATGTTTACTGAAATAGTTGAGAGATATCCAAAAGCGGCACAAAAAGTAATTGATGATATGAATATAGCTGTAAAAGATGTTGAAAAAACAAGACCTGTGGAAACTATTAAAAAGTCATTAGTTCTTGATACAGAAGCTGAAAGAAGAAAAATAACTAAAGATTTAGATAAGCTTAGAAAAGATATTATTAAAGAACATGAAAAAATGACTAAAGAAATGACAAAAGTAGCTAAAAAGCTTGCTGAGTTAGAAGTAGCAAAACAGTTCGAAATGGAATTAGAAGAAATGAAGAGAGCTGTTGCTAATATTGATATAGCTTCTGACATTAAAATGGCATTAGAAACGAGCTTATCCACATTTGATCCAGCATCGGTTTTTGGAGCTGGTTTTTGGAATCGTTTTATAGGAGATCAATGGTCTGGTAATATTGCTGATATTCTCAACGAACGTTTATCGGATGTCACAGATCAATTAAGATATCCTCGCGCTGGTGGTAAGTTGGCTGGTAAATATAGACCACAACCTATAGATTATGGTATTCAAGGTGTGTCTGAAATGACACCAGAACAATATATGGTTTATTCTGGTAAAAGAGTTACCTATCAACCATTTATCAAAGAATTTTTTGGTGGGTTGGCTTCAGGTAGACAAAGAGGAGAATCACGTCTTGTTACATATATGAAAGATATGTTTTCTGGTAAAACAATGGGCCTTACTTTTGTTAAATCTGCGGAAGAAATGTTTAGAAATCTTGAGAATATGCAGCAAAAGAGAGATTTACAGCAAGAAAAGCTTACAGAATATATGTCAAGACGAGAAGAGTTAAAAGGTCGTGCTGGTTTCTTTGGTTTAAATTTATCTGAAACAGAGCAGCAAGAATTAAAACAACTTGACAATGTCATAGAAAAATTAGGTGATGGTTTGATAGAAATGACTAATGATATTGCCAAAGCTAAAGATGATCTTAGAGATAGTATAGAAGAGGCTGCTATTATTATTAAACAAAATCAAGCAGTTTTTGGTGCTGCTGCTGAACTTTCCGATTTTAATATAGAAAGATATTTTGGAACGGAACAAATATTAAATAGAGGTTTAAGGGGTTTTTCTGGCGGTTATCCATTACCAATGAGTAAGAGAGAGATGGGAACACAGCAAAGATTATTTGCTGATTCAGGAAAAGCTTTTAACCAGACAGCAGAAGAATTTTCTTATAGAATAAATACATTGATTCCAGCAATGCGTAGAAATCTATCTGATTTAATGATGGAACAACAAAGACTTTATAAAACGGTAGGTAGTGGATCAGAAGCTTATGAAAATGTAACTGATGCTATTAAAAAGCAAGAGGAACAGTTAAAGAAAGTAGCTAGTGAAACTGAAAGAGTTGGAAAAGGTTTATATGCTGTTAATAAATTCGCAGAAGCTATTTATAATTTGAAAAATGCTTTTGAAGATATTAAAATTAAAGAATTTACAGAGGCATTACCTGGTGTTAAAAAATTCAGAGAAGACGTGGAAAAAATGCTAGGTGGTTCACACCCATTAGCGCTTCAACAAGTTTCTGCTGCTGAATCAAGAAGAGCCATGGAAGCCGGAATGCCTTTAGGATCTTATGCTACTCAATTTGATAAGCAGTTAGCTGAAATTGAATATAGGTTAAGTAGACCTGAGGTTGAAGGCGCTGAACGTACAGAATTATTACGACAAAGAGAAGATGTATTTGTAAACAGACGAAGACAAATAGAAGCTTATGAGCAGCGTAGACAAAATGAAAGATTACAAACACAAGCACAACCAGCAATGGGTATGATAGAAACTATAGCTGGGTTATTAAGAAATGAACAAATAGGACCAGCACAACGTGGAGATCTAGTCAAAATGCTTATGCAACTAGATTCCGTCATAGGAAACTTTGCTAACGTTACGACCAGAACAGCTAAGATTGACGAAGCTATAATGGCTGGAATGAGTAATGAAGAACTAGCTACTTATATAGATACTGTGTCCAAAACTATAGGAGAAACACAATATAGAGGATATGGTCCTGACCAATTCAAATTAGTAGGTGAAATGGGTAGAATACTAGAAGGTTGGAAAACCACACAACCTCAGTTTTCAAAACAATTATTAGTTGCTACTGAAGGCCCTGTTGTAGCCGAATTAAAAGTACATACAAATATATTAAGAGAGATAGCTAGAGAAGGATTTGATCTAGAGCTTACTGATATAGGTTTACCAAAGGAAAAATCTTTCTTTGAATCTCCATACGATAAACCTTGGTATAGAAGGGGTCCTGTAGGATTTGTGACGGGGGCATATGAAAAAGTTTTACCTCCTTCTATGATTAAATTATATAAATCAATTTTTAGTGGTACTAAGGGAGAGGCTGGAAAAGCCGGTGAGTCTTACTATGATAGAGGATTAAAAGAAGATACTAATGTAATGAAGGATGTTGTAGTTAAACAAGAAGAAGTAGCTAAACTTCAAAATGATGCTGCCAATAAGCAATTAGAAGCTGCCAAGCAGAAAGGAGTTACTACCAAATCTAGCGACGATTTATTTACATACGATAAACCTTGGCATCAGAGAGGTCCTATTGGAGGTATTGGATCAATATTTAAATACATTAAAAATTTATTCTATGATGAAGAAAAAGCGGCCGGTGGTCGTATATTTGGAGAAGGTGGTCCTAGAGAAGACAAAGTTCCTGCGATGTTAAGTCCAGGTGAATATGTTATAAGAGCTGCTGCAGCTCAAAGACTGGGTTATAGTAACCTAGAATATATGAATCAAAAAGGTATGGTTCCAAGTTTTAACGATGGCGGAGCTTTAATAGAGTGGATTAAGAATTTTATGAGTAAAAAGCCTGAAGATCTTCCGTTAGGCTTTGGTACATTAAATAAAGCGGCCGATGCGATTAAAGAACGAGAGGCAGAAAGGAAAAAGTTAGAAGAAGCTTTAGGTTTTTTTGACGGTGGTTCTTATGCATCTATGTTTGATCCTACAATGTCTAGAAGATCCAGAGATTTATATGAAAAAAGAAAGAAAGAAGTAAAGGAAAAAATAGCTAAAGAAGGTTACCCAGATCCTAGGAAATTCACACCAGATTGGGCAAAAAACAGTCCTAATTTATATGCCGCAATGATGACTGGTATGGAAATGTCTGGTGCTATGGGCATGTTAAGTTCTGATGAAAATGAGCGTTTTCTGACTGCTTTAGGGTTAACAGGTGCTGTGGCTGCGGGACCATTGCTAGGCAAAGCTATTCAAGCTGGTAAAAAATTACCTACGCTGGGTAAAGATGTTTCTAAATTGTTTAAAGCACCTGTACCAGAAGTTAATATAAAATTAACAGCAGATGAACTTTTAAAAACTTATGGATCATTAAAAACAGCAGCTCCTAGTGAAAGTGTTAAAGCTCAAGTCGATGATATTTTAAATCATGCTTCTAAGTTAAAGAATCTTGAAAAGGTCGGTATAAACAGAAAGTCTATTGAAAGGACTTTAACAGAAGCATTTTGGAAAGGCGGAGCAACAAAAGAAATGAAGAATATGTTGTCTCAAATGGATGAAACGATTACTGCTTTTTCTGATGCTGGGTTTGCTTTACATGATTTAAAAACAATTAATTTTGAGTCTCTCGTTAAAAATATAGAAGAGTCTTCTATAGCTAAGATAGCGGAAACAGAATCTCCAGAATTGTTAGGTAGATATTCTAAAATTTTAGCTAAAACAGCTGAAAAAAGAGCTGAAGAGAAGAGTGTTTTAGGAAAATTAGTTAAAAGACAACATATGTTTTTTGGTGAAAAAATGTTTGATAAACCAGCTTTATTTGCTAAGAGTTATAAATTAGCTAGTAAAGCTAAAGGTCCAGTTTTAAAAGAAGGAATACCGTTAGGATCAAACGAAGATTTCTTTAAATATATAGCTACTCATGAAACATCACATTTAGTTAAGACTGCAGATTCTCCTTTATATGCTAGATATTTAGATAAAGTAAAAGCTAAATTTGGAGAAGACCTTTCTAATTATAAAATTGGTCAAACACCTAGTAAATATGCTACCGAAAGTTGGGAAGAGTTTAAAGCAGAATCTCTTTCTTCTGCTTTACTTACTCCTAAACATAAGGCTATACCTCCTATAAAATATTTAAAAGATCTTATGAATATAAACTATGCTGAAGGTGGTTTAGTAGAGTGGATCAAGAATTTTATAAGTAAAAAGTCTGAAGACCTTCCATTAGGTTCTGGTATGCTTAAAGAAGCAGCTGATCAAATTAAAGAAGAAAGGAAAAGACAAGAGAAAGCATTAAGTTTTGCTAATGGCGGTGTTTTCTGGGATGAAGAAGAAGAAGAAAAATTCTTTACAATGGGCGGAAAACGTAAGTGGGCATATAGAGAGCAAGTATCACCAGAGGAAGCAGAAGCTGCAGGTTGGTCAGGTAGAGAAACGTTATGGAGGGATGTTGGAGTTGGAAGGTCAGTAATTGGTGGTAGAAAGGGAGTAACCGGTGAGGAATTACAATCAATATTTACACCTGTTAAAGGAAAACAGGATTGGGAAGGTAGGTTAACAGATAGACCGGCCCAGAAAGCTGCAACTAGAGAAGAGGCTATAGCTTGGCGTGAAGCTCAAAAGAAACGCAAAGAAGAAGCTGCTATGCTTAAGGCTAGGGAAAAAGAAGTATTAAAAGATAAAAATAAAGTGAGATATTTTGTGGCTGGCGCTGAGGAAGATCTTACTTTAGGACAGATGGAAAAAACTGAAAAGGAATGGAAGGATTTTAGAGATACACAGCAGGAATGGGTAAAAGGTTTTGTTACTGAAGAAAGAAAGCGCCCGAAAGGTCCAAGGTATTTTGTTGCAGGGCCGGAAGAGGATTTAACTTTAAAACAAATGGAGAAGAAAGAAAAGGAATATTCTGATTGGATTAAAAATAAGGATAGATGGAAAGAAATTCAGAAAAAAATGGCAGCTATAAAAGAAACAATGCCAGGTGATAGATTTGCAAAAGATTTTGGAAAAGGTAAAGATGTAGATAAAGCTATTATTGAATGGGCAAAAGGGTATGGTCCACCATTACTAGGAGGACAAACTATTGAAGCCGCTAATAAATATCTTACAGAAGAGATGAACAGACAGGCTAGGAACAGGTTAGATGAAGCTAAAAAAATAGCAGAAGAATTTGAAGCAGTACCGGGTAAAACTTATAAAAGAAAAACAGTAGGTCCTACAACTGATTTTGAAGCTTTAAAAGGAAGAAAGCCTACTGCTGAAGAGTTGGATATATATAAAGCACGGCATAAAATTAGTGGTGAAGAAACAGATGTTTATGGAGTACCTACAAAAGGTTGGTTAAAGGCTGGGACAGATAAATCTGTAGTTGTTGTTGGAGGAAGAGATGGTAAGAAGATGCATTTTCTTAAATCTGCTAAAGAAAATTTAAAGAAAATGCTTTCCAATCTTGGTGATGCTACTTCTAAATTATATTCTGATTCAACAAAAGAAAAGCAAGAACAGCTTAAATATATGTTAGAGGATCAACTTGTAAGGGCTGATAATTTAATAAGATATGTTCAAGCAGGTGGTGATTTTGGAGATCGTGCTTGGAGTGAAAAGTTAGGTCGAGAGTTTGGTCCTACATTAACAGCTTTTAATAAATTAGAAGCAGATTACTATAATACTACTAAGGGATTATATAGATCTTGGACTAGAGCTAATGTAGCTGATAAATATAAAGATATTTTTGAAGATGATCATTATTGGTTTGTGGAAAGAACTTTATCTTTCTTCCCTCAACGTCATAAAGAAATTCAAAAACTTGCTGAAGCGGGTAAAATAGAGGAAGCTAAAGAAATATGGAAGAAAGTTAAGGAAGGTCAAGAAACCGGTAAAAAAATTATAGAATCTAATATCAAGGATAAATTTGTAAAATATCCAGGTGTTATGACCGGTCGAAAAATTTTTGATGTGTATACACCTAAAAAAGCAGTTAGAACTAGACGTCTCTCAGAAATAGATTTATTAGAAAAAGCTACTACAATGAGTATGGCTGAAATGCGTAGGAAATTTAAAGAATCTGAATTAGACGCTTTAAAAGAATTATTAAAAACCATGTCACCAGAGAAATTTGTTAGTTATGGGTTGTCTAAAGAATCTGTAGATAGAATGCATACTGGCGGAAGAGTGAGGAAGAGTGGTCCTATATTCTTACAGAAAGGTGAGATGGTATATCCTCAAGGTTTTCAATATGGTGGTGCAGTACATAATGATTTGACTAAACAATTTGCATATTCTGGAGGAATTGCAGCTCAGTCTTTAAATTCAACTACTATAACTGTGGATACATCAGCATTAGACGCGGCTATAAGTAAATTAGAATCACTAGAGATAGGTTTTGAGGAGCCACCTAAACTTGAGGTTGATGAATTACCTAAGCTTGAAGTAGACGAATTACCTAAACTTGAGGTTGGGGAGTTACCTAAGATAGAAATTGATGCCAGCAATGTTGATTTAGTGGTGGATGGGGATGCAGCAGCGTCTAAGATAGCAGCAGCTGTTGCAAATATAAAAGTAAACGTTGATCAGACTGGTGCTGTAGGAGCTGATGAATTAAAGAATATATCAGATGCATTAGAAGACAGAATAAATAGTGTGAATGTAGCTATAGAGGATTTACAGACGCAAGTAAATGTGATCACAGGAAGTGATGATGTAGATATAAACGGCATTATTGATGGTAAAATAGCACAGTGCACTTCTAACTTTGATCAAAAAGTTAGTGATGTTAATGCTAATATGTCTTATTTACAATCATCGGTAGCACAAAATAAGAGATCTATTGAATTAACAATGAATGAAATGGAAAGTAAAATAAGGTCATTACAAAATTTTCAAAAGTAATATGGAGGATTAATTAATGGCAGGTTTTTGGGATAGTTTTGGTCAATCTGATTATCAAGCAGTTGAAGACAACAGTACAGGTAGTCTTGCTGCACAGGTGGTTGCACATTATGGTATTTCTTGTGCTACTTCTAGTATAGGTGGTTCTTTGGCAGGATTAGATATTAAACATATGGATGCTATGCAGGTAATTAAAGTTTCTCTTTTACAAGACTCTTTAAATCAATCCGGGCCTTATGAAATGTATTCTGATTATACGTCAACTTCACCAAGGGTGGAATTTAGAGAAGTAGGGGCTATTGCTACTGGTGGTGGTATAACTGATGTTTATTTTAGAGTGCAGTCGGCTACTTTTCAAGATAGATGTGCTGGTGTATTAGTTTATGGTCAAAAACCTTTAGCGAGAAGATCTGAGGGTTCATGGGAATCAGTTTTAACAGGAGCAAAAATTTATGATGTGACTGATATGATGACTAATTGTAACAGAGATAATTTTTCGTCTCATGCTGTTATAGTCTATCGTGATCCTCATTTAAATAGTTCTTATAATAATAATATAGATAATTTATATAACATAACAAGTCCGTATGAAAGTATAGTTGGATATGGAATAAGATTTGATACAGGTACTAATGATCCTTTTGTGACAGTAACTCATAGTAAATCTTCTAGTGTACCTGTATTAGTAGGAGAAAGTTTAGGTGCTTTGTATCGTAGGCCTGTAGTTAATGCACCACCTAGTGAAGCAGAATGTTATACAGACGCTGATCATGGAGCTGAAGGAGGTATTCCCATTCCAGTAGATGATTTTTTAAGATTTGATTATGGTGAGTATAATCAAGATAATTTTATAAAAGTATCTAAAATTTTTATATCTGGTAAGAAAATGGAAATTTGTGAAGGTAGACCTGCTAATGAAGCAGCAATGGAAGCATATTTAAGTGGTGATGAAAATGTACATTGTGAAATATGGACATCTATAAGTGATACTGAAAGCAAATTAATACAGTTAGAAGAGGGGGTACATTATGTAATTAATTATGAAGATGGTAATCCAGCAATAGTTTTCGCTAATGGCGCCAAACAACATGATGGTGCTGAATATGGCGATGATGCTACATATAATGTTTATGGTAGTTGTGGATATGCTCAGAAGATGAATAATGGCCAGCCAATGTTAAATCAGAAAGGGACTATTCTTCCAATAGGTGGATCGGGTATTTTGGTTGAACAAATTTGGGCATTAGTAGATTTGGATACTCCATCTATAAATATAGTTGATCCTAATGGAAATGCCAGAGATATAGCTTCTGAAATTACTTATGAATTAATACCGATTATTATAACAGATGAGCCTCCTCCAGTAGCTTTTAATGGTACATTGATAGATCAGAGTGATGGTATAGCGGATAATGATCCTACTACTGTCCAAGGTTCGTTTACAAACACTGCTATGGAACAAGTTTTGACTCAAATGGATGCTGGTGGCGGTATAAATTTAAGTATGTCTTTTTTGAGTTCATCTGAATGTGCGGGTTTATCTGATACTTTATATGATTACATAAATTCAGATAATGGTACACAAACGGTTTATACATGCGGCCCTAATTGCAATCCTAAATTAGGCACCCCTGCTACAGGTGGTGTAATAAACGCTATTTCATATCAATATACAGATAGTAATTCTTATATAGTTTCTGTCACAGTTAGTAATAAGTTAATAATGGATAATAACCTGGTGGGAATTAGTGGAGGACCGTATTTCAAAAAGGTAGAAACAGTAACTGCTAGAGGAACTGTTATAAGTGATTTAGGAAATCATGTTAATTATAAAGTAAGGATTGATGGTGTTGGAGAGCAAACAGCAATAAATTGCCAACCAGAAGTATTAAGGGTAGGAGATAAAGTGACTTGTACTTTACATAATAACCCAATCGAACAATAAAGGAGGTTCAAAATGGCAATTGATCAGGTAAAAGTTAGGGCAAAAATAACTATAGGGAGTATAAGTGTATCTACTCCTTATATATTAAGCTTTAATGTTAATAAAGCTAGAGGTCAAGTAGGTACTTTTAGTGCTAAACTTAAAGTAAAAGGAAATGTTTTATCTAGTCAAATTATAGCGAGTGCAGTAAAGATAGAGGCTGGGGAGGGTGGACCTAATAATACTATATTTACAGGGATAGTTAAACATGTATCTATATCTCCATGTTGGGATGATCCTACTTATGTTAATATGGATATAAGTGGAGAAGATTGGCTGAGTTTATTACAAGGAAAAAAATACACAAGAAGAGTAACTGCTGATACAGCTTCTTGGGTTTCTATAGATGGTGTAGCTAGAAGAGGAGTTAGAAGTGGTAAATTTAAGGCCAAGATGATTGGAAAGATAGATGTTTTGCACTCTGATATATTGAGTGAGACAGCTACTGTTCATACAAGTCCATTAACTAGTCAAGGTGATATACCTGTGGCTAAAGCTCCTGAAGGTAGGACACCATTACCTACAGCAGCAGGAAGTAAAATTAAATCAAGCAGTACATAAATAATTTTTGGAGGAAGAAATGGCTACAGATACTTATACATCACAAGTTGCAGTTTATTTAATACCGGGAATGTATGCAGATTTTTGGATACCTATAGATACTAATAATAATTTAGCGATGTTTCCCACAAGAGCAACAGAGTTAACAGTAAATGGTGTACATCATTCAGTTTGGAATGGGTTTTATGTAGAAAATGAGGAAGTTGGTGAGATAACCAAAAAATTAACAGGTGGTAAGTTTGGAGTTGAGTATTGGCATAAAAAACCAGAAGAAAACTCAATATGGTTTATATCCGCTGATCCAGCTGTTAAAGTTCTTTTTAGTGTATTAGCAGTACCGATTCATGACCACTCATCTATTGTACAAGGTGGTCCCGCGTATGGTACATATTTTAGTGATGATATAGAAGCCGGAGGAGGAGAATAAAATGGCAGGATGTTGTCAATTAGTAGGTGATTTAAATATAAGTTTACCAGGATGTGTTACTTCAATAAATGTAAGTAGTAGTACAGAAATAATAGATGTTTGTTCTCCACCGCGACTAGGTCCTACTGTGGGGAATGTTTCTGTAGCTGGTTATGCTGAAGATGATATATATGTTGGATGTCCTATACAGGCAGGGGTTTCTATAAATTGGGTCAGAAGATATGATTGTGTTAATGATAAATTATATTTAATTCATTCAGGTGAAGGGTTGTCTTTTATATCAGGACCTGGCGAAGATTTGGGGTATGTAAGTATGAATAGTAGTATAGGTAGAAGTTATCCTATAATAAATGCTAGTGCGGGTTCTGGTCCTACTGGAGTTTATATGAAGACAGATAGAAGGGATGGATATGGTATGAGTTATTCAGGAGATATTTTGACGTTTAATACGTCAAGCAGTTTAGTTTTTTCTAACTTTGGTGTTGGGAAAGGCCCAATGTATTTACAGAGTTTTAATTTGGATGCACAGCCTGGACAAGTTCCTACTGTATCATATTCGTTTTTATTTACTATTACAACGTAATAAATGGGGGAAGATTTATGGCTTATAATATAGTTATAGATGGATCATCAGCTAATTGGAGAAAGGAAGGAGTTTCTTATACTGGGAGCCAATATAAATTAAGGGCAGGACCTCCTATGCCTATAGTTAGTGGAGGATTTAAGCTACACACTTTTATGGCAGAAGTTGTTACTGTTGTAACTCAACCTTGTGTTGAGAGTTTACCTGGCAGTGAGCAATTTAGAGGTCAAGGAGGTAGTTATATATCAGCTAATTTCTCTAGACTTAATATAAAAGGTGGAAATACTTTTCAGGGTAGAATAGTTAAAGATTTGACATATGTAGATGAAGGTAGTGTTTTTACATATAGTTAAAGGAGTGTATGAAATGGCAGCGTTTATAGAATGTACATCATTAAATTTTTCTTATGATATTATGGGATTAGTTACTGTTACTTATACTATGGTACATGATAGTAATGATTTTACAGTTGTTGATTCTATTACAGCCGGAGGCCAAACTTTCAGAGGATATATTATGGATGCGTCTGTTAATGCTATTCCAAACACTCAAGGTTGGTTTGAAACTCATGTGACAATGATTGCTACAACTAATTAAGGAGACGGAATATGGCATGTAGAGGGTGTGGAAAAAGTAAAAGGGTAGACCCTAAAACTGTAAAGAAAAACGAAGTAATGGGCGGATATGGTCATTTAACTGATCGCCAAATCCGCGCCAGGTTAGAAGTATATAAGAAAAAATATTGTAAAAATTGCGATAAACGATATGAATGTGATTATTCTTCATATATAAGTTGTAAGAAAAATAAATAAAGTAACCTTAGTAATAATAGAGGAATCACTTGATTAAGGAGGGTTTATAATGAGCATTGTTATAGGAGCCGGAACTACTGTTACATTTAGTCAAGGTGCTTGTGTGGTTTCTGTTAACTGGGGGTATAATCCAAATCCACAAAGATTATATTGTCTAGGTAGTTGGACTCCTTGGTCGACAATACAGAAACCAACAGAGACTTTAAATATTACTGTTTATGCTGATGGCACCGGATCTCATAGTGTACAACCTACAAGTTCTTGTGCTAATGCTAATCAAATTTCTGCCTCTGTATCAGCAACAATTTGTGGAACCCCTGTTGCAAATGTATCTGGAGATTGGTTTGTTACTGGATATAATTTTAATAAGGAAGATCCAATTGGTCCAGGTCAAGAAAGCTGGAGTTTAACAAAATGGATTTCTGGAGCAGGTACACCAGCACCTACTTATGTTATTAGAGGTATAGCTGAGGGCCAAGCTTCTCATGAAAGTGGTGTAATAAATTCTGGGATAACTTTTACAGGTACTCCAACAGAAGCTACTACGGGAAATGTGTCAGCTGGTTCTATAGGTCGAGCATACACAACATATGTAGGGACAGTTATTACAATAGGTGGAGGCACTGGTCTTGCTGGAGAAACAGGTACTGGTAGTGTTTCTATACCATACACACCTTTATGGATATAAGGAGATGAATTATGGAGAAATTTTTGTTTAGCCAAGAGAAATATAGGCTTGAGCTTCATTGGTCAGAAGCTGTTTATAATGAAGAAGGAATTTGTGATTTGAAGGATGCATATTTTTCTGGACCTGCTTTAGCTGATGCTGAAAAAGTTCAGGATGGTGATTATATTATGTTAGATTTTTATTCACAATATCTTGTATTAGTTAGTAATGTGTATGTGGGAAAATTATCTTGGGGGAAAGTTACATATAGTGGTAGAACTATAAAATTATCTGACGCTAAGATAACTCATGATACTGAATTAAATAAAGTTCCAAAATTAGGAAGTAAAGATTATTTATTAATAGATACTAGTAATCATGAAAGAGAATTACATAATCTTAATTTGCTTTATAAGACCTATGTAGTTAATGAACTTGGAGAATTATATAATTTTAGAAAATAAAGGAGAAGCTTATGAAAGGTGTGTCTGGAAATTTACAGTTAGATGCTATAGTGAGAGTAATAGACGAAAGTTCAAATACAGTAATATGGTATAGTGATTTATCTGCCAGCGACTATGCTGTATATGGATTAGATGATTATGGATCGATTATTATTTTAGCTACTTGTAATGTGACTAGTGGCACTTCTGCTTTTGCTAATGTAGTTCCAGTAGATATTACATTGCCAGCAGGAAATACTGGTGTGTGGTCTGGTGGTGATTATGGTGGTAATGAAGGATACCACAATGTAATGGAAATGGTAAATATTAATAGTTTAAGTAATGCTTTTTATTTTGGAGACCAATCTACTAAGAAAAAATGTTATGATAGTGGAACTTCCAATGGGGCTAATAATAGAGGAGTATTTCCAGGAGGTCAGACTAATCAGGATACAAATGATATACAATATATTAATATTTCTACTGGAGGAGATGCTATTACATTTGGATATTTGACTACTTCTTTTGCATTTCCTGGCGCGTGTTCCAATGGAACAAATAATAGAGGTATTGTTGCTGGTTATAACGGTATTGATTATATTACTATTTCTACTACAGGTAATGCTAGTAATTTTGGAAATTTAGTAATTAATAGAAGACATGGCACTATGTTGGATAATGGGACAAATGATAGAGGTGTGTTTGGCGGCGGTGAAGATGGTGGTTCTTTTAATAGTATGGATTACATAACTATATCTACTACTAGTAATGCTCAAGATTTTGGTGATTTGACTACAGGTTCTAGATGGCTAACATCATGTTCAAATAAAACTAACAATAGAGGTTTATTTTGTATGGGTTCTGGTGCTATATTGGATTATATTTCTATAAATTCTGTTGGAAATGCTTCAGATTTTGGGGATTTAGCAGCAAACGCCACAGACGCGGCTGCAACAGATAATGGTGTTGGAAATAGAGGTGTATTTGGCTGGGGCGCTGGTTATGTTGTTTCAAATTATAAAATGCATTATATTAATATAAGTTCTTTAGGTAATTCTGTAGATTCTGGTTATAATTTTTTTAATCAGAAATATAGAAGTGGTGCTTGTTCAAACGCATAAAAGGGATAAAAAATGGCAAGATGTAAACCGGATTGTATCACAACTTATTCTGGTACCAATCGAGAAAAATGGGATTATGTAAGGGGTCTTTATTTTGAGATTTATAGTCTTCCAGATCCTAGAGAAGTTAGTGATCCTGCTAGGATAGCTGAAGAGGCTGCTATGACTGCGTTGTTTATTTCTGAAGAAGCATCGTGGCTGGCTAATTCTCCTACTACACCTTTTGAATATTGGTTACAATGGAAGTATGAACATGGAACAGAAGTTTATGGAAATCTTCCACAACATAAAATTAGTGAGCATGAAGGACACACCTTTGTTCCGTGTCCTTATTCTACAGAATGTAGTGATTTAAGATCTGAACATTTATTAGGTTTTATTCCCACTAAGGTTACTCATACAGTAAATGGTATAACGTATTATATGGTTACTGCTCAAAGCGGAAAATGGGGATTTATGTGTATGTATGATGGTTGTCCATATTATTTGTCAACCGGCGAAAGATATTTTTATTGTTAAAATTATATTAGGAGGTATTAAAACATGGCTTTAAATATAAGCACGCAAGATTTAGAAAATTATCCTGGAAATGTAAAGACAGTTACTGTTGACCAAGCACAAATAGTTCCAACAGGTTTTGAAGGTGATGAGCAGTTTGTTCTTAAATTCTCTACTACTGCTTATAGTGATAATACTAATAACACAGCTATACAGGATATTTATGTCACTAACATTAAAACTGGTTGGTGTAAGAGTTCTGGGTTTGCCGGCTCGGGCGGAAAATTTAGTCTGGATTCTACTCATAATAAACTGAATATTAAAATAGATAACAGTGCAACCACAAGTGGTATAGGTGGTGGTTATTATGAAATTACATTAGATTATAATCAAGATGAAACTCCTGTATCAGGTAATACTATAGCAGCAGATATGGAAGAAAAGATAAGAGCTTTGATATTAGATACGGTAGACACTGGTTTTTCTTTGTCATATAAAAATGCTTCTGTAGAATATCTTGATGGTAAATTTTATATAGTTTCTGGAAGTGTTAGTGAATATCACACTGGTAATAATAGAAGCTCAGTAAAAGTGCTGCCTGGTTCTACTAATGATTGTTCTAAAGAGTTAGGTTTTGATTTAACAATTGACAGTGAAGCGTTAGCTGGTATTTCTATTAAGGAATCTTATATTACTGTTAATTATACAACTGATACTACACCGTTGACTATTGCTGCTGGTACTAGTGTAGATGCTGGTGATTGTTTGATGATAACTGATGGTGTTAATACTGATTATTTTACAGCGTTGTCAGGTACTACAGACACAAGTGTTGTTGTTCCTACTAGTGGTAATAATAATTTTGTTGGTATAGCACATAGTTATACTACGGCAAGTGGTGCAAGAATTCAGATTCTTAGGCAACAAGATCCTGAAGGAGTTCCTTCCGCTTGGTATACTGATGTGGATAGTATAACTCGTTGGGGTATAAAGTCGATTGTAAATCAAATTGATTATTCAAGTTAAATTTAGAGGTATTTAAATGGCTCAGTTTTTAATTAGAAATTCGCTTAATCCATATAAAGTTGTTAAATGTGGTATAACATTTGAACAGATTATTCCTAAGAATGTTGAAGGAGAACCTATCTGGGTTATAGAATTAGCAACTGATGAGCCGCACAAAAACGGTGGTGAAATACCTCCTGAATTTATAAATTTAGTTAATCTAGATACTTTAGATGAAGAAATACAGAAAGTTGTGGAGGCAATATCTGCTCAAATTGATTGGACACCACTAGAAGATGATTTAAGAGCCCCATTTGTTGAATCGTGTTATCCATTTACATATGAAGTGGATATCGAAGATTATGTTGAAATAGTTTTAAAAGATTTATTACCATCAGCCGGTATTGATATAGACAGTATTAATATGACTATTACTACAGATGGTATGGAATTTGATGTGACTAATGAATTAAAAATAACAGGCGATCCTTTTGAATATAAAATATATTGGAAACCATTTATGAGAGTTTATAATGAAGAATAAAGAGGAGAATAAAAAATGCCTTATAAAATTTCAGGAATCAAATCTGAAACAGCTAGAATAATTATTTTTAAAGAATCTGATTGGTCAATTGAATCCAATACAATAATTTCTGGATCAGGAAGTTATGAAATTGATAGTTTGGTTTCAGGAACTAAACTTTGCTTAGCCCGCACAGAAAATGGTTGGGTAGAAGGATTTGGTAATGTATCAGCTGAAGAATATATACCACCAGGCCCAAGAACTTTAGATAATCCAAATGCTTATGGTACACCAACGAGTGATTTTTTTGGATACAGTGTAGCTATCAGTGGAAATTATGCTATAGTTGGTGCTTATGCTGAAGATGATGCTGGAGGATTAGCATCAGGTAAAGCTTACATTTTTGATGTAACTACAGGAGCTTTGCTTCAAACTTTAGATAATCCAAATGCTTATGGTACATCAGCAGGTGATCAATTTGGATACAGGGTAGCTATCAGTGGAAATTATGCTATAGTAGGAGCTTATTATGAAGATGATGCTGGAGGAATAAGCTCAGGTAAAGCTTACATTTTTAATGTAACTACAGGAGCTTTGCTTCAAACTTTAGATAATCCAAATGTTTATGGTACATCAGTAAATGATCAATTTGGATATAGGGTAGCCATCAGTGGAAATTATGCTATAGTAGGAGCTCCTCGTGAAAATGATGCTGGAGGATCAGACTCAGGTAAAGCTTACATTTTTGATGTAACTACAGGAGCTTTGCTTCAAACTTTAGATAATCCAAATGCTTATGGTACATCAGCGAGTGATTTTTTTGGATACAGTGTATCCATCAGTGGAAATTATGCTATAGTTGGTGCTTATGCTGAAGATGATGCTGGAGTATTAGACTCAGGTAAAGCTTACATTTTTAATGTAACTACAGGAGCTTTGCTTCAAACTTTAGATAATCCAAATGTTTATGGTACATCAGATAGTGATTTTTTTGGAAACAGTGTAGCCATCAGTGGAAATTATGCTATAGTTGGTGCTTATCGTGAAGATGATGCTGGAGGATCAGACTCAGGTAAAGCTTACATTTTTGATGTAACTACAGGAGCTTTGCTTCAAACTTTAGATAATCCAAGTGCTTATGGTACATCAGCGGGTGATTATTTTGGATACAGTGTAGCCATCAGTGGAAATTATGCTATAGTGGGAGCTTATCGTGAAAGTTATGTTGGAGGAACATCCTCAGGTAAAGCTTACATTTTTAATGTAACTACAGGAGCTTTGCTTCAAACTTTAGATAATCCAAATGCTTATGGTACACCAAAGGATGATTATTTTGGATACAGTGTATCCATCAGTGGAAATTATGCTATAGTTGGTGCTATTTATGAAGATTATGCTGGAGGAATAAACTCAGGTAAAGCATATATCTTTCCTATTGAATAAATAAAAGGAGAATAATAATCATGTAGAAATGATTTAGCAACATGTTCAGGCTGTCATGGTGAATTAGGATAAAGAAGTAGAAGATAAAAATGTTTAAAGGAGGAAATTATGGTTAAGGCAAAGGAGTTTTGGGATTATTTATGTAATGGCTTAGATTATAGATTTTTTACTGGTGTACCATGTAACGGATTAAAACCTTTATATAATACTATGAATCCAGATTTTTTACATTATGTGCCTGCTGTTAATGAAAGAGTGGCGGTTGGAATGGCTAGTGGGGCAAGTTTATCAGGCGTTAAAAGCGGTGTTTTGATTAGTGCCACTAATATTCATGCTGTTTGTGAACCATTGGTTAATTTTGTTAATGAATATAAGATCCCATTTTTAATTTTGGTTTATAATGAAGTTGGAAAAAAAATTGATTTAGGGTTGCCTAAATCAGAATTGAAAGATGATAAATTTACCACTAAATTAAAAATGTTATCTAATAAATCTGAAAGATTACAAGTGCCGGGTGTTTTTTATATAGGGAAAGGAGTAATAATATGTTAAAAAGAAAGAAAAGATTCACTTCAGTTAGACTTTTTTTATCTCTTTTAGAAGATAATGATATTGTTATTGTTGCAGGAAAAGGTTTGTGTGAGGAAGCTTATAGGTATGATAAAAATGGTTATTTCTATATTGAAAATTCAAACGGTATAGCAGCATCAATTGCGTTGGGAATAGCTATGAATACTGATAAAAGAGTTTTTATTTTATGTGACGATTATGATTTTCTAAAAGAAGTAGGAGCAGCAATACAAATAGCAGTTAGCGAATGTATTAATATTTATTATGTTTTATTCATTGATGGTAGATATGTTGATGATGGTAATTCACCAACTATATTTGAAGGGTTATCTTCAGTAGAAGGTATGTTTTTTAACTTTGGATTTGGTGTTGATATGTATGATGATTATTTTAACAAAGGTGGATCTATGAAAGAATTGGAAGGAATATTAGATAAAACAAAAGGTCCAAATTTAATCACTTTAAGAGTTGGTATTGGAACTAAGAAGTTTGATGAAATACCTTATTCAAAGGTAGAATTGAAGGAAAGAATCAAGGAATTTATTTGTAATACTGATTTAGGTACTTCTTTAGATTTAAGTGTGCCTATACAAGTGTTTTAATTGGAGGAAATTTAAATGGCTTATGAGAATATAACTCTAAGAAAGCAAAACGTTGTAGTTGTAGATGGTTATTTCTATATGATGGATGAGGATACAGATAGCCTTATTGTGAAAACAGATGATGGTACGCAAGCGTTTTCTTATCCCCTTGATACTACTATAGATACAGAGATATCTAGTTTAGAGCATGATGGTAGAAATTTCTGGGCGTTGGAAAATTTAGCAGGAAATGATATTAGGATAAGAAGATGGTATATTGATAACTATGTTTTAAAGTTACGAGATACTTTTAGTCTTGTGGAAACTGGCAGTCATAAATATGAATCTGATGCTTTTACTGTAGAACATTATCATATAGAATTTAGTGGTAATGAAGCAGCAGGTCAAAGTATGTTAAGTATTACTGACGGATCTAAATTATCAAGCGGTATGACTATTACATTAGGACCTAATTCTAGTGGACAAGTTGAGGAATGTACAGTCAATTCAGCCGGCGCGGATTGGGTACAGATTAATGGAACAACTACATATGCGTATGATGATGGTGATTCTATTTGTTTCTTTAATAATTTTTGGATTTTTAATAACTGGGATGGGGTGTCTGCTGGAGGAGCGTTATATAAATTTAGTGCTTATACTGGTTCTTTGATAACTAAGTATTCAGGCGGAGCATATTCTGATATAGACGCTTGTACATTTTATGATATGTCAGATGTTTATGGTGCAGGTTCAGATGCTATCTGTTATGTTAAAGGAACTAATATGATATTTTTAGATCCAGATAACATTAACACTAGCTTTGGATCTATGGTTATGGATAATGTAGAAGACGATAATGCTACAGTTATTCCTATTCATGACGTAACTATTTGGGGTGATAACGTTTATAGGTTACAACTTAAAGCTACTTATTATGGCACAACTTATACTTTTGCTGGTAGTGCTTATAGTTACCAACTTTCAACTTTAAATCCATTTATAACTAGTATCAGCTTAAGCGCTGACCCAGCTATACTACCAGCTGATTTAGTTAGTACAAGTCAAATTACTGCTATTGTTAAAGATCAATTTTTAAATCCAATAGCAAGTAAATTAGTTTATTTTACAGATGATGATGCTAATGGTTATATTATGGGTTCACCAGCAAGTACAAATGCTAATGGTGTTGCTACAGTAAGTTATAAAGCAGGATCTACAGCTAACGAAATAAGAATTACCGCAACCGCCCAACAATAATTAATAATTTTAGGTAGTTATGGAGATTGATATAATGCCAAACCCAAATTATACGAATGTAAATAATGACTTTTTTAAGGAGTGGTCGCCGGAATTGGCTTATGTAGTTGGATTTTTTATAGCTGATGGTAATATATCTGATCACCCTAAAGAGCCAAGATATTATATTAAAATGAGATGTGTAGATAAAGATGTTTTAGAAAAGATTACTTTTGTATCTGGTTATAAAAATAAAGTTTTACCATTGAATAATGAAAAGATACATGGAATAAGTTTTGCTGGGAAATTTATATGGGAATTTTTTGATAATTTAGGTTTTGATAATAATAAAAGTTATACTGCCAAAATTCCTAAACAAATCCCCAAAAAATTTATGAGACATTGTATTAGAGGAATATTTGATGGTGATGGTTCCTTAAGTTTTAGGAGAAAAAGTAAAACTCTTTATCCGTATATGAATATTGTAGGATCTGAAAAAATTATTATTGAAGTAGGTAAATTATGTAGTTATTATAATAATTTAAAGCCATATAAAAATATATGGAGAATAGATTATAATGGTCAAAACGCCATAAATTTTTTAAATTGGATTTATAAAGACACAACTATTCATATGGATAGAAAATATAAATCGTATTTAGAATCATTAAAATGGAAAAATTTATGTAAGAGATGGTCTTGTGAAGAGGAACAGTTATTGAAAGAATTGTATCCAGTTACTTATGCAAAAGATTTAATAAATATTTTTGATAGGTCAATTAGTGGAATAATGAGTAAAGCAAGAAAGTTAAATATAAAAAGAAATTATAGTAATGGAAAGATTTAGATGGCAGAAAATGTACATTTCAAATATCCAAATTTTTGTTTGGGGCCACAAGATGGGACTTTTTGTAGTATAAATCAAGACGATGTAAATACTATAATGAGAATAAAAACGTCGGCAGGTAGTTTAATATCTGATTATAGTTTATCTTCTAATATAGTTAATGAGTTAATACATTTAGAATATGTTGGCCCATCTAATCTTACAACTATAGTTGATGATTTAACTTTTTTCACAATTGAAAAAGTAAGTTCTACTAAATGTATAATAAAAAGATGGGAAACAAGACCAAGTTCAGTACAATTAAATTTAAAAAGCCAGATTATAAAATATACAACTGGACTTTATTATTATGATCTTAGGTCAGCGGCTGTTGAACATTATGAAAGAACATTTTCATTACACAATCCAGGTGGAATAAATTACATAGATCTCAACAGCACAAGTAGAATAACCACAGGAATGGAGTTGTTTTTAGGACCAAGCAATGACGCCGACAATGAAGGCGCTACAGAATCAGTAATAGTTAATTTTGTTGATGGAAGTAAGGTTTATCTAACTTCAAATTTAACTTATCAGTATGTTATAGGAGATCAAGTATCCTTTTATAACAATGTATATTTAATTAGTAATTTAGGTATAGGTGGTGATACATCTAAAGGGACAATTTTCAAAATAAATGCTGATAATGGTACAATAGTTGAGAGTAATACTGATAAAGTTTATCAAAGTGTAGATTCTTCTAGGTGGTGTACTCTAAGTGAGACTGTGGCTTCTATTTGTGATGATAATATGTTGTTTATAAATCCATATGCTTCATATTATAATTGGCGATCAATGTATTTGAATAATCTTGAAGATGATGATAAATCAAATTTTACTATTCAAGATGTGGTATTCGAAGATTACAGTGTTTATTTGCTTGCAGATAGAAGAACTGTACGGGATGATGATGGTAATAAGACCACGGAAAATTGGAGTGGTTGGTATAATTATATTCAGAATACATTATTACCTTATTCTAATAATATAGAAATATACACAGATAATTCAACAATGATTGGTCAAAGTAATACAATTACTTTATATGTAAAAGTTATAGACCAGTATGGAGTAGGATTAAAAGATGTAAATGTAGTGGTGGATATAGATAGTGGTGATTTAGGAGCAGTTTTAGACCCTTTGAGTGGGCAAGTTACTACAGATTCTAATGGTGAAGCTAGTGTTGATTATACTTCAGGAACCTCATATGAAGGAATGACTATTATAACATGTAGAGCAGATGGCTCATCTTCATATACAGGAAGCCAATATATTTGGAATTCAATGAAAATTCGTAGTTATATAGAATATATTGCTAATGATGATGCTGGTGATAATAAATATTATTTGGTTTATACAGTAACTAGTGGTATTGATAGTTATATAAATGTGCGAGATAAAGTTACAGAAATGACTAGTGAAAATTCTATGTTTACTAAATCATTTTTTACTCAACCAGGCGGTGATTGGAGTCAGAATTATACACATGAAAGTGAAATTTCTTCATTTTTACCAGGTTTAATAACTGGGTCTGGGGAAAGCCCTCGTTATAGTTTTGGGGCTCCTGATCATATTGTAAACCCAAATGATTTTAATCCAATGCCTAATAATATAAGACAGGTTGAGGAATTTGAAAGTGAATTACAAGCTAGACAATTAAAAAATTTTAAATGTTTAACTGAATATGACGGTGGTGGGTTTACGTACGAAGAGCCTTATTTTATAATACAACAAATAATAGAATCGTTTGATTTACAGTTAAGTCAATTAAAAACAAGCGCTCATACTTATTGGGTAGGGGCTACTGCTTATGATTATTTATGGACAGAAGTATCGCTAGATCAATTTATATTTGTGGAGGATGCAATACCAGTATTTTGGAGTGAGAAGAATTCAATTGATACTAATATATGGTTACGTTTAAGACCTTTTGCTTATAGTCTTAATGGTTCTACTTTAAAGTTTTTTGTAAAAGAAGTTTGGTGGGATGGAGATACTGGTTATGTTGATGTAACTTCTCAAGTTAGTTTACAGTATTTTGACGCCGGAGGCGGGGTTTTGGGTTTGGAAATAACTTATGATCCGGCACAAGATTTTCATCATAATGCAGTAGTTTATGTATTTTTAGAAATATATGACACAGCTCCGGCTCCTAATCGAATTACAACGAATTATTGGTTTGGCGTAATTCCTGATTATAAGAGCCCTTATTTAGATAATTTGAATCCTAGTAGAGAGCAGAGCGAAGTAAATGTGGATACCGATGTTTATTTTGAAATAAAAGATTTAGGTGCTGGAATTGATATAGATAGTTTGGAAATGACTATTAATTCTAGGAGAGTAGTACCAACAAGTATTATTAGAGTAAGTAATTATCATTATAAAGTCACATATAATCCTACAGATAATTTCTTTTTTGGAAAACGAATAACTGTAGGGGTTAAGGTTAAAGATGTATCTGAATTTGAGAATTGGCTCAATGATAGATATGCTTTTTACACTGCAGAAAGTGATGACATTTTATTTACAAAATTCGATCCTGGTCTATGTAAAAAAGGATTATCAAGGTTTACAGACGTTTCTTTTGTTGCTTTGGGAACTGGAGCAGGGGTTGATGTCAGTACTTTAAGATTACAAGTTAGAGAAAGGGATGTAACTGATGAATCGACTATAGTACCAGTTATTTATAGAATAAGTTAATAATATAACGTTCTAATATATAGGAGGGAAAGGAATGTGAAAATTTGTTGGGATAATTTGGAAGGAATGTATTTGACTAGGAATGGAAACTTAAAAAGGGGTAAGGTTATATTTGTTGAAAAAGACGGATGTAAAAAATGCGGAGAATCTTATTTGACTACTAAAAACGAACCATCAAAATACTGTAGTAAAAGTTGTGCTTTTTCTGGGAGGGTATTTTCGCGAAAAACAAGGAAAAGAATGTCTAAATCTGGCAGGCTAAAACGTCTTTCAAAAGAGCATAAGGAGAAGATAACGGAGTCTATGAGAGGTGAGACTAATCATTTTTATGGCAAGAAACATTCCACTTTAACTAGATTAAAAATATCAAAAAGTTTGGAAGGAAAAAATTTTGGTAGAGATAATCATTTTTACGGTAAGAAACATTCTGAAGAATCTAAGAAGAAAATGTCCGAATCAAGTATTGGAAAAACTTCAGGAAAGAATAATTTTTGGTATGGAAAAGGGTATTTAAAATTTGGTAAAAACAATCCAAATTGGAAAGGCGGTGTTTCTTGCGAACCATATTGCGATGCTTGGGCTGACAAGGAATATAAAGAATCAATTAAAGAAAGAGATGGTTATAAATGTTTAAATCCAGATTGTTGGGGAAATTGCAATCATTTACCGTTAACAATCCATCATATTGATTATAACAAGAAAAATTGTGAGCCAAGCAAATTTAATTACATTATGTACATCTTGTAATTCACGAGCAAATTTTAATAGAAATTGGTATAAATTTTGGTATCAAGCAATAATATATAGGAGGTATGGAAATGGCCACCCCCACAATTAATTTTTTGTATAATTCATCAGGAGTAGATACTCCATATACTGGTATAGGAGCGGCAGATGCAAATTTTGATGTTATAGATATAAATTCAGCAATTCTTGTATTCACAGGTGGAGGGCTTCAAGATGATATTTTAACAACACCAACATGCGCAAGTGGGACTAGATCTGCAACTATTCGTCCTTCTAGTACAAGTTATGTTATCCCTGAAACATATGTGGAACAGGGTTCATTAATGTATCATTGTCCCCTTCCCGGTTATAATGTAAATAGGTATTGTATGGTTGTGTGTGTTTCAGGAACTACGACATCAGATGTTTTTATGGAGGCGTGGGATGATAATACGCTTTCTACAAATAGCTTACCAGTTCTTCAAGGCAGTGCTAATAGCGGAAACGAAAGTTATGTGAATGCTATTAGAACTACAGATTCAGCACCACCTTGGTCGCCAGGATGGAATGGTGGTGATACAGGGGCTGCTTATTTAAGAGGTACAAGTGATAGAGTTGCATTGGCGAACGCTTCAAGCGTCACTGACCAAGCATTATATTATAATATTTATGTCAGAATTGAAACTGATAGTTCAACGTTTCACAATATGCCAGTATTAGCATTTAGGTATTTATACACGTAAGGAGGAGAAATGAAATTATATAGTTATAAGGCTATTGTAGTAGATGTTTATGATGGAGATACTATAACTGTAGATATTGATTTAGGAATGGGTATTTGGCTTAAAAAACAAAAAATTAGATTAGCTGATATAAATACCCCAGAAATTAGAGGAAAAGAACGTGAAGAAGGATTAAAGGTACGTGATTGGCTTAGAAATAAAATTTTAAATAAAGAAATTATATTAGAAACTATTAAAGATACAAAAGGTAAATATGGAAGATGGTTAGGTAAAGTTTGGTTTGCTGATGGAGAAGAATATACAAATATTAATAT
>Ga0164311_10000167_pt1 | contig 25682 bp, 26 predicted proteins | sample GuaBasSedimGuay2_FD_121796 | JGI IMG/M metagenome (GOLD analysis project Ga0164311, IMG submission 121796) | Subseafloor sediment microbial communities from Guaymas Basin, Gulf of California, Mexico - Guay2, Core 4569-9, 9-12 cm | ecosystem: Environmental > Aquatic > Marine > Hydrothermal vents... | reverse complement strand
CTATAGTACAATCCCTTGACTCACCGCTATCATAATCCTGATCCGCTCTTAGAGCGAACCCTTCACTGGCCCATGGTCCGGCTGGGTCATCAGCAGATAAGAGGTAAGTTTCCCATTTAGATTCGAACACTCTTTCAACTTCTCCAGCTATGTTCTCCTGAGCAACATCTATGGAGAGATACAAGTAGTACTTCCCAGTAAGCGGATCCCTAAGTAGCTGTTGCCCTTCAATACTATGTATTTGTCGTCCCACAATATCACTGAGCTCCTCCTTAGTTATCCAAGTTACTAAGCTGAAGTTCTCTCCATCCTTAGACCTATAGATTTCAACAGCATATCCTCTTTCCGGTGGCGCTATCCTTGGCCTGCTGGTTAGCCAGTACTCCTCATCTTCAACATCGATCCACAGTTTTCCAGCACCACACCATGATCCAGGGTCAAAGTTAGGCGGGTTAAGTAGAACCTTTCTGAATTGTCTTCTAGAAAATATAACCTGAGGCGGACATAACCCTTTCCACATATTCTTCACCTCTTATTATCTATCCGTAAACACATTATTATGCTATCACCTATTGGCGATGCGCCTTTAAGATCGAGATTTAGTCTGTGGAAACAGATATATGTTCCATGCAATTACTCTTCTTGGTGAAGTAGATGTTCGTGGCAATAAGAGACGTTCTCGTTAAGAGTATAGGGTTCAATAATGTATTTGAAGGGCTTAGATGGCTAGGCTTGAACAACATAGAGTTAGCGGTTAATAAAGAATTTAAGGCTGTAGCCTTCGCTTATCTAGATTTGAGCGATAAACATAACCTAGATAACCTTGCCTCAAGATTAAAAGAGAACAATACCAAAGTATGTGCGCTTTTGCTTGAAAATGACTTCGCCTCAGAGGACATCAAACGTGAAATAGAGTATGTTAAGAAAGGGATCAAGATAGCTGAAGAACTTAACGTTAAGGTGGTTAGGATTAATGCGGTTATGAAGCTAAGACGTAATTGGACTCTTGAGAGAGCAGTGGAAGTCACTGTTGATGTGATTAAACAGATTCTGAACCATGAAGATAATATTTGGTTGGCTATTGAAAATCACGGGGTAGTATCAAACAGAAGAGAGTTCTTGAGAGAGCTCTTTAAAAGAACTGAAGGACTTCCAGTTGGTTTGACTCTTGACACTTGCAATTTCTATTGGTACGGCTATCCTCTCAATGAAGTATATGAAATATATGAAGAATTCTCTAAACATGTTAAGCACACTCACATAAAGAATGCAACGTCAATAGGGCCTAAAGGTGAGTACAGAAATTATGGCAGCGTTAAGATGCAACCGCTTTACAATGGAGATATAGACCTTAAGAAGGCAATTCAAATTCTAAAGGACGGTGGTTATGATCACGACTTAACTATTGAAGACGAATCGTTAGGCCGTTATTCAATCGATGAGAGAAGGAAAATCCTCATTAAAGATGTTCAGTTCTTACGTGAAGTGCTAAAGGAGTTGAGGTGAGGATATGAAGCCATTTTCAAACGGGATTAGGGCATACGAATGGATGTATGGACCTCTCAAGGTGGTCACTCTCGAGAACGAAAGGCTTAGGATATCATTGCTACCAAATAAAGGATCTGATGTAGTCGAAATCCGTTATAAGCCAAAAGACATTAATGTATTGCTCACACTGCCTCTCAACTTTCCTCTGACATCTCTAGTTCCTAGTTCTCGAGGAGCATTTTTTGACTACTATGAAGGTGGATGGCAGGACATATTGCCGACCGCTGGTGAAGCTAACTTTAAGTTTAGAGGCATTGAATGGGGAGTGAGTGGTGAATCCTCACTTATACCTTGGGAATACGACATAGTCACATCTAACGATGAAGTATGCGTGAAACTTTCAACAGAGTTAATTAGGTATCCTTTTAGAATCGAAAAGCTAATAAGGCTGAAAAGTGGAGAGAGCTCTCTCGAAATCGACGAAAAAGTAACTAACCTTAGTGATGGAGATTTAGAGTATATGTGGCTTCAACACTTAATGTTCGGTGAACCATTCATATCGAGTGACTGTAAGATTGAAATTCCTGCAAAGACGCTTATAACTCATGGTCCACCTGACTTCTCTGAAATGTCCTTCTTGAAGCCTGGAATGTTGTGTGAATGGCCTTATGGAGTAACTAAAGAGGGAAAGAGCATCGACCTTAGCACTCTACAGATTCAAAAGCGTAAGGTCTACGACATAGCCTACGTAACTGACCTTGAAGCAGGACGCTTTTCAATAACGAGTCCGCGTTATGGCTTAACTTTCGAAATGCACTTTCCTAATGAAATATTCAGATACTTATGGCTAGTTTACGTTTTTGGAGGACCTCTAGAGTATCCATGGTATGGCAGAGTATGGAGCTTTGGCATTATGCCATGTACCAGCTATCCGGCCTGTGGATTATTAAGAACAATAGAGAATGAAACTGCAAGGATACTTCGAGGAAGCAATAGCATCGAAGTTAGATTCACGATCACTTTACGTGAGGTTACTGATGTCTAGGGGACTTAAAAACTATTTCCCCCCTCCTGCGAATTTCAACGATTCTATGAAATGGTATATAGGTCACTCTACCGTTCTTAGATTTAAACTCGAAGCCTCTATGATATACCTTAATTATCTCCGAACAGTTAACTGAGGCTCTATCTCCAGGGCTACCTCTCGATACATAAGTTATCGTGTACTCTTCAGGCTTTTCTCTTGGATCCCACATGAGCTTATTTAAGAAGTCCCTTATATTGAACTTCATCAAGTAATCACCTATTCAGGAATCACTTTTACGTCTTTCCTAAAGACTGACTCAAGCGTTCTTAAACCACGGTTTAATTTCCTTAACTTACTCTTTGAGATTCCTTCCAAGTATAAGTATATTCTAAACTTGCCTATGTCGACTTCCCGAGGTTTAAGTTTAAAGATCTTATTCACTGCATAAATTACATCTTCTTCATCTACCTTGACGTTGATATTAATACAATTAACAGGGCAGTCAGTGCAAAAGCCTCTCAAAAAGCATAAACTAGGACATGGAACTCTTAAGTTTCTTTGAAGCATCAAATTATAAGTGTTTGCACAACATGCTGACTTAAAAGGAGTCAATCCCTTCTCTCTGGCCACTTCTATGGCTTTGTCTTTTAAATCATCAATCAAAACCGATACCTGTCTATTTCCTCTAGGAACTGCTAACATTCTCTTCTCAATTTCTTTCACATCAAAATTTGATTTCTTCATTCTCTCCATGATTTTTATTGTTACCCTAAGCCCTCCTATGATGACTCCATAAGCCCCGGCTTCTTTACCTAGGGAAATGATATCTTCTATTTCATCATCATTTACTCCTGGAATTAGCGGTCTTAAGAATATCATTGGCTTTAGTCCTCTCTTTCTCAGGGACCTTATAGTCTCTAGTCTCAATTCCGGGCTTGGAGCATAAGGCTCTAAGGTCTTAGATCTCTTTATCGTAACTATGGTAATTAGAGGATTTATCGTAGCTCTTCTTAGAGAAGCGAGCTTGAGTACTATATCATCATCGACATGAAATTTCGTTGATACTTGACAAGGATTCCCAAGCCAATTGTCTACTGTGATGAGATAGGTCAAAGTCTTCTTGATAACTATTGGATGAAAAGGCTCGGTAACGCTACCGAATGCCAGATAGGTTCCATAAATAGTTGGAAAGAAGTTAGGATTATTTAACAGAGAATATGCTAATTCATTACCTTCAAGTCCATAAGGTTTTATACTTCTAAAGTTAAAGCCCATATCCTCTACATAACAATATACACATTGAAGGTTACACCCCACTCCTGGGTGTATTGTCAATCCACAGGGTCTAGGCTCTCTCTTCGCATGGTGGTCTGCTACAGCTTTAACAATGGATTCATGACTCATCCTTTTCTCAAGCTCTGATTTGATCACGAGCTTTTTCCACTCAAGTTCTCTGAAAGATAGTCTTATGGACAAGACCTACACCTAAAGGATTTCATCACATCTTTATTACTCTTAAAAGCGGTATTCCATAAATGTATAGAGTTATCGAGTGAACTATTGCTAGAAGTATTAGCAGGAGGTCTTAGGTCTACTTTTATAGAAACCTCAGCTAATGGATGAGTGTAGGGTCTAATGAGAAACTCTCCGGACTGTGAGATTTTGTGAGTTGTAATACCTTTTTTCTTCATGCACTTCTCCATTATTTCCAGCACCTCAATAGTCTTAGTGACTGGAGCTGGTGTGTTTGATAGGTATCTATAAGGGTATACAACTATGCTTTTAGCACGTACTCTCTTAAAAATCTCCATAACTTCTTTGGAAGCCTTAAGTGAGAGTAATTTAACATTCGTATCATTCTCCTCAGCAGTGATGAAAACGACTAATGTATTCTCCAAGGATATAGCAGCTCCTCTTCCATTAGTTTCTATGACTGCTAAGAGCGCACCTCTCTTCAGAGCACATTCAAAGCGCTTTGCATGAATGATTAACACTCTCATTTACATTGCCTCCGATCTTAAATTCTTGGCTTAGAAATAAAGTTGCCTTATATCATCAAATTAGTATATCAACATCTTTGCCAAGTTTTTTAAGCTTATCCTTTAATTCATCATACTCCCTATCGAGTAAAGCGGCCTCATCTTCTATATTCCTAGTTTTCTTCTGTTGGATAGATAAAGCACAGGTACCATCAGGCAATAATGCGTGTTTAGCACAGAAGGCGAAATTGCACTTAAAACCAATGCATAAATCGTTAGTTAAGGAGCATAAGATGAGCTTTTTTCTACTTTGTTGTCTTATTATCTTAGCTTTTCTGCCACACCGGAAGAAAGGGCATAATACACTACATTTGCGGGTCACGACCAAGAACCCCCTTAAAGGTTGCCCTTGACATTATCCACATAAGTTTCGTTTCTGTCACATATATAAACATTTGGGCTAACAAAGAATGTTTGTCGAAATATAGCGATGTTAAATTTTACGATCGTCTTAGTCCTTGCAATTTGACTGCTAGCTTAGGAAATCCCTTATTAAGCGCAAACTTGATGACTTCAGACAGAGTTGGCGACGATCTAGCTCCTCTCTTAGTTATTTTTAAACAAGCAACTATGTTGCCTAGTGTTAAGCATTCATTAATGTTTAACCCCATGAGATACCCATGGATGAAACCAGCGTTAAATGCATCACCAGCACCTGTTGTATCAACTACTGTTACTCTAAAAGCATGTGAATAGTACATGTCTCTCCCATCGCTAGCCATAGCGCCTTTACTCCCTAACTTAACAATTACATTCTTAGTTCCTTCACTGAGTAGACGCTTAATTGAAGACCTTAAGTCATCAATCCCTGAAATCTCTTTAACCTCTACTCTATTTAAGAACAGGAGATCAACCTTAGGAAGCACTCCCTTGAAGGCTTTTAATCCCTCGGCAGCGTACCCTCCAGGATCGTAGGAAGTGGACGATCCTTTACTCCTAGCTAATTCAAGGAATCTTAGAGCCTTACTTGGAGGAACGCTACTGATGTGAAAATGCATTGCTTTTTCAAATAATTCAGGAGGAAACAGTTCAGCATCTAAACACTCATTTGCACCCCTATAAGCTATCATGACTCTCTCTCCTGTTGATGCTCTCACTAATATCAATACTCTTCCCGTACCTCTTTGTGGTATCCTAATAATGAATCTTGAACATACGTTATGCATCTCTAAATCTCTGATGAAATTAGCCCCAAGCTCGTCTTCTCCTACACAACCAACGAAACAAGTGGGTGTACCTAACTTTGAAAGAGCTACTGCAAAGTTAGCAGCAGAACCACCCATCATCACGTATAAGTCCTTAGCTATGACTTCCTGGTCTACTTTGGGGAAGTCCTCGATGACCATAAATATATCAATGTTAGCGTTTCCACAAGACATTACGAACTTCATGTTTACTAAATCCGTTTCATCAATATTAAGCCTTTAAGGTTATTTTAACATATTAGTAACGGTACCCTTAGTACGCAATAAGCTAATAAGAGCGTCTCAATATAGCAAATAGTGAAATTAACAAGTTTGGTGTAGACATTGAATGATGTCTCGGGCGACGAATTCGTGAAGGAACTTGCTGAAGCGAAGGCCATCCTAGAGAAACGAATTAAGGAATTAGAAGATGAGCTCAAGCTTTATAGAATATTAACCAGACTCATCGATGAAGCTCTCTCGAAACTGAGTTTTATACCGGCTTCTCAGTTAGTACAGCCTAAGCATCTCGAAGAGGTAAAAGAAGAGCCTGTATCAAAGTATTCTATAATTTCACCGAATAATGAGCACGTAGCAGATGTATTTATCTACGAGGACAAAGTCGTTGTAAAGATGGGATTGAAATTTAGAAAGGAAGCTTCACCTTTCAAGAGATTCTTCATTGATAGAATTCTCGAAAGATTCGTAAAAGAGGATCAAAAGAGAGTCTCACTTGGTGAAATCTCTCCAAGCGAAGCCTTTAGCTACGAAATTAAAGAAGATAATAGTGGCTATGTTGAAGAGCTTATCATAAGGAATTATAAGAATGAAAGGACCCTAAGAGAGCTGAAAAGAGCTCTCAAATGGACATTGCTTAGAGTAAGGAAGTAGCTAAGCTCTAGCTGAAGTCTTCCTTTGAGCCTTATACATCTCTATGAGCTCTTTTTCTGTAGTAGCCTGCTCTGGGCCTTTATCAAATCTATACCTCCCTGTAAACCTTGGAAAGCGTATAGCTAGCCCTGCCCCCTCTCTAACTTTACCATAAGCACAAGTGTGAAGAGGACTTAATGTTATCTCAGCTCCAATTATTTCAAGCACTATTGCAGGGACGAACCACACATCGGCTTCAAGTTTAGAGTCAACTCGTGGATGTCGGTGAGGTATTATAAAGTCTTTGAAGAGTTCAGGGAGCTTAGCCAAATCGTCATCGGTGAAGCCACTGCCAACTTTACAAACAGTCTTGAACATATCAGTATCTGGATCATATGCTGCCATGAGTAATGCCCCATAAGTGCCTGCTCTACGCCCCTTTCCGTAGAAGGCACCGACAGCAACTAAATCTACTGTGTCAGTCATCTCATACTTATAATCTCTCTTATACTTAATCCAGAGCCAACCTCTAGCTCCCATCTGGTAGATAGCTCCAGGCTGTATGGACTTGCACATTATCCCTTCACAACCATCGGCGATGGCCTGTTCGAAAAATAATTCTAAGTCCTTAGGATTATCTATCATCCTACTTTCAGCCAATCTAACCTTCTCATCTTGAGAAATTACCTCTTCGAGCTTCTTTCTTCTCTCAGTATAACTTTTAACAGTATAATCAACTCCCTCTAAATAGAGGAGATCAAACAAATAAATCACAACAGGATACCTTTCCATAGCCTCTTTAACCCTATGCTTCCTCCTTCTATGCATTAACTCCTGAAATGGAAGCATTTGACCAGAAAGAGGATCAACTGCTACTACCTCTCCTTCAACTATTGCTTCCTTTGCCTTTACATGAGTTCTTATTAGTTCAACTACATCTGGGTAATGGTGGGTTATATTTTCAAGTCTCCTACTGAATAAAAGTACTTCGTCTCCATCCTTATGTGCTTGAACTCTTTCTCCATCATACTTATACTCAGCATAACACTTGCCACCTAGTTTATTTAATATTTCAATAGGATTACTGAGCCTTTCAGCTAGCATTGGCTGTATCGGTATGCCAACCTTTATTCTGATTTTTTTCACTGACTCAAGTCCCTCTTTAGCTAATATTTTTGCTATATACCCCAAATCTGGGTGAACATTGTAGGCTCTCTCTATCACCTCTCTGTTCGATTTCTGTCCAGTAAATGCTATGGCTAGAGCATCTAGCATGGTCATATCAGCTATACCAAGTCTTAACTTGCCAGTGATTGTTCTGAGTATATATTTTGCCTCTTTAGGTGATGCATCCTTCAGAAGCGAGGTAAGTAATGATATCTTGATATCTTGTGACCCCTCTCCAACAGCCTTAGCCATTTTTAAAAACGTATCATATACCTTTTCAACAGAAAGAGGCTTTTTTACCAATTGAGGAGCAGCAAAGAAATCAACTATGGAAGTAGGCCTTTTAGTACTCATTATACGTTCGGCTACTTTGCCTAGATCTCCCATCTCTCTATATAACTTTTCGATTTCTCTAAGACTAACTCCCATAGCTAGCGAAAGAGCTCTCATAGCTAGCTTTTCAGCTATACCGAGCTCAATCCCAACATATTCGGGACAAAGTCGCCCTTGCGTGAGGTATATGACTTTATCTATGACATCAGGAGGTGATGCTCTAAATAGTTCGACTAAGAAGGCAGTCATTTCTCCTCTTTTCGTAGTTGCTTCTATCTTTTCATAAAAATCTACTAAAATAGAGTAAAGCAACACACTCACCTTTCATAAACACGCTGGGTCAGTATATAATTTTATCTATTATGATAGTTTCTTTTTACGCTTCTCCTGTAAAAGCTCAAAATAGCTGATACTGAGAGCTCTCTTGAGATTCAATCCGAGGGATAAAGCGATGTCCTTGATTTTATTCGTAACTAGGTCTAGATTAGTACTATCACTTATCACTTCTATTTCGATGAAGTAGCCAAGTCCTTCAACAAAGTCGAGATTCACAGTTATTCCATTAACTGAATATACCTCTCTAATCTTCCTTATCAAGCCCACTTCGATGAAGCCTAGACGCCTTAAAATCTCTTTCATTTCATTAAATTCAGATACTTCAACCTCTAACTCCTCTCTCACTTTTAAGTTGTATGACACCCTAGGACCCTTATATGTTAATGTAACTTTTCCATTTTCTTTTCTAAGTCTGAGAACACGGTCATTAAAGTTAATTGATGGGTGAGTAAAATATATATCCTCTTGAACAATCTTTTTAATGAAGGTATAGGTCTTAGATAAGCTCGCTTTGATGGCTTCAAGGTCATATTTACTCAGTGGGAACTTGACCTCTACCTCCATAAGGCTCACATTATTAGGACTGAGGTCCCAATAGCTTGTCCTGGTAGGGCTTTTCTGAATCGCACGATCACTCTTCCTTTTCTACCATGAAGCTTTTTAACTATGCCCCTTACCTCAAGTCCCTTCTCTCCTCTCCATACGACTTTACGATGCAATAGTTTACTAGCTTCCTTAATACTCTTAATTCCATCAACTTCAACTATCACTTCTCGAGGATTTTGACTCTTAGCTCCTAATCTGAAGTGGACTATACGTCCTTCTATGGGCATAGATTACCCCCACTCATAAGATTGGGACTTATATAGTTATAGCATGGTGAGTAATTACCTTTACTTTCACCTATGGAGTCTAAAGCTGCAATTATGAATAACACTTTCAGGGTCTTTCATGTATTTTAGACATAATTTGACTTTATGACTGTAAAAGAAGCATTTTACGCATCTCTCTATTCCAAATCTAAGTGGACTAGCCTTAATAGTGGTAAGATAGTTATAAGCAAGTTCTTGAAGTATATCATCATCAACATAGACGCCACATCTTTCTAGAATATCTCTTATCTCGTCCAACTCAGGAAAGTGTCCCTCGATAACCTTATCTCTCCCAATTAGAATTGTTGGTAAAGCGTTTACTGAATACTCAAGGAGAGGAGTTAATGTGACTCCTCCAAAAATCTCGCATGAAAGCTCTACAAAGTCGCTGAGGTCTAGATCGTAAACATTAACATAATATATGTCCAATTTAAATCCTGTATCACTTAACTTGATCAAAGATTTAAAGAGATCAACTAACTTCTGGGATTTATCATCGTAACCTACGAATAACCTTACAATTCTTGCCACGCTTTCACTCACCTCGTAGCTTGAGAATTTCATCTATAGCTATTCTCGTAGCTCTGAACTTAGAGACGTCCTTGGCTACCCGTTTGGCGTTTTCTATAATCTCTCGATTTTGAAGTAATTCATTCACTGCGCTCTTAAGTGTCCTTGGAGTTAGCTCTTCCTGGACTAATAACTTTCCCATACCTAACTCAACTATCGATTGCGCGTTTCCAAGTCTTTCAGTATGACTCTTAGACGGTACAATGAGCATTGGCACTCCATAATACATTCCCTCAGCTAGTGTTGTATGTCCTCCATGGCACACTAGAAGGTCTGCGGCTTTGAGGAGCTCATACTTATTATTGAGCCATGGAGTGATAATGATCCTTTCATTAACTCTCTGTGGTATCTCTTTCGAAGACGCATCACCATATGAAATCACAATATAGGCATCCATATCTATCTCTTTGAACATATTAACGAACTTGTTAGCCAATGCTCTCTTCTCTGACTTCGTTCCACTAGGAGAGACCAATATTAAGGGTTTGTCTTCTAATCCTAATCTCTCCTTTAGTACCTCCTTATTTGGTAACTCATCTGGATACTTGAGTATCAGAGGACCTGTAAAGACGATCTTATCAGCCAAATCATCGTTAAACAACAGATTCTGCTTCGATATGGTATATGGAGGAGGGAAGTCTGGTATTATGATCTTATCGCTTCTCTTCCAAACTTCAGCCATTACTTCTAATAGTATTCTTTCAACAAATCCTTTCGCTTTCTTTATCCTCTCACCCATCCTTTCGCTTAGGGGGAGTATTATTAACAATTGGTTTATGACTAGTACGCTGGGTATTCCTCTGACTATGGCCGCTACAGATGAAGAGAGCCTGCTGTCAGAAATAACTATATCAGGATTCAACACTCCAGTATAGTAGAGCTCAGCTCCCACTTGCCTACAAAACAAATATAGTGATCTAGGCCCCTGAGCTATCGTACCCTCTAAGTCTATGCTACCGTCCTCCTTATGGGCATACTCTAGACTATAAGACCCCAGTACTGTGAATCCTGACTTTCTAATATAATTGATTGCCTCTCCATAAGTAGAGAAAATCACATCATGTCCTCTTCTTACCAACTCTTTAGCTAATGCTACACTTCTAGCGGCATGACCCAGTCCTATTCCGCAGGGAGCTAAGTAAACTAACACACAGGTCACCCTCCGATGTACAATTGACGTTCGATTACCTCTCCATAGGGTTCTACTTCAGCGAATATCTGTGCAGTAAACCTATAAACGTTTAAGTCTCCTAGTAACCACGCATCTGGGGGCAGTCCGATCTTAACACAAGCTTGTTCTAGGAAGGCTTTTTCATCCCATTCATATTCGACAGCTATCTGGGGTAGTAGAATGCTTTTCACCAGCCCCTTTTCAATCATTATCCCATGAAGTCCCACTTTGATTTGACTAGGATATTCTCTCGGATCATTCACTTGTATTAATTCTGGTTTGGATATTATGGTTACTTCAAATATAACTTGCGACAGCTCTTGAATGGTCAGTGGTGAGAACCTAGGGTCCTTTGTAGCAGCAGCTATTGCAGCATTAACTGTGGCTTCAATTAATGGTAGGACAGGCAGAACATAACCAAGACAACCCCTCAGAGTCCAGCGCTTAATACCACTTCTATCTACTATTATTTTTCTAATAGTTACGAAGACACCACTTTTCTCTGTTAACTCAATAGGGATATCCTGAGGTATTGAAGGCTTAGCACCTGTAGTAAGATAACTAGTAACAGTATCTCTAGCTAGTTTAACTAGCAATGTCCCATGATTTAAGGAGAGCTTCAATGAAGACCACCTTCTGACTTGAATGTATGATCGCTAATATCTAATAAAAGATTCCTAATCTGTTCCTTGTTCTTTTATCAAATTCAAAATGGATATCATGTTCTTATAATGTTTACCTGGCCAGTAAACTGAGTTACATTTTGGACACAGCAAAAATTTATCATAGCGCTCTAAAACTGCACTAGGGACTTTATCCCTAATTTCACGCCTACTGCAACGTTGTAACTTTGTGTTGCATTTTGAGCACCTAGTTAACTCAAAATCTATGTGAAGCCTGATGTTTAGCCTCTTATATAGAAGAGAAAGGGCCTCTACAATGTCGGTGCTCTCTATGAATAAGACTTTGACTCCTTTACTCATAGCTTTGCTATAAAGTTCTCTATCTCTGGTTACTAAAATGGCATTGCTAGCCTTAGCTATTCGAATCAATTTCGAATCGGAAGTACTCGGGTCATAGAATGTACTATAACCTAGTACTCTAAGCCACTTAGATAGCTTTCCAAACATAGAGTTTACAACGAAGTCATACATTAAAGGTGCCTCTTCAATGCCTCCCTCAATAAAATGAAGGCGCTATTGCTTGAAATAAACTTAACAAGGCGTCTACTTCTATCGTCATCTAAGACTATTAAGTACTCGTTATCTGCTAATATTTGATATGCGTTGCTATAATCGCCTACGATTAAGTATTTGAAGTTCCTTTCCATTACTGTGGAACATGTAGTATAGAAGAAGTAGCCATCAACACCTAGTCTGATATGCTCTAATGTATCAGACGATACTAAGCAGTTAACTATGTTTAGATAGCTGATTAAACCAAGTACTCTTCCCTTTCTATGAACGACTGCATGTTTAGATTTATCTTCTATCATTTTAGAAATGCAGCCTTTAAGACTAGTATTTGGTGCAACTAAAGTTCCTAGTCTACGACTACGCACTATTGCTCTATGGAGTAAGGGTTTGATAAAAGATAGAGAAAGTAGCATATCTTTCAGAGTGACTGCAGCTACAAAGGAGCCATTTTTAACAACAAGTATAGGTTCATAGGCTTCCATTTTTAAGATAACTCTTCTTAACTCATCATGATCTGCCTCAAAATTTAAGACATATTTAGGAAAACTCATGAGGTCTCCTGCGCACATATTCAGTATGTCAATCAATCTTCTGCCAGACTCAATCATGTAAAGAAATACATCCTCTAAACTGAGCATTCCTAGACCTTTGTCCTCTCGGGTAACTAGTACTAAATTGGTTTTATTATTAATCATCACCCTTAGGAGTTTTAGCAAGATCGTCTCTTCGTTAACTTTAGGTAGTTCACTCATCGAGATCCTCAGAGTACCAACCCTCATGAACATTCGCAAGCTAGTTTATATGATCGTCGAAGATAGCTAATTAGTGTTTCTCTCAATGGATCTTTAAATAGCTTCATTTCATTAAGAACAGTGAACGACCACGAGGTAACAGTGCTAGCACATCGTTTAAAGGAATCCTAATTTTAGCCTGAGGATATTTTCTCCTAACATACTCAGTAAATATAGAGACTATTCTCTTAGCGACTTCAGTTCTATCCATACCACCAGGAGCTAGGACAACGTACTTCTCACAGTGACTCCTGATAGAGCTGACAGGACCGCACAGGAGTTTTATTTCACCATTGAAGAGTGTAATACCTATGGCCACTGCCAATTTTACGCCCTTCAAGTAGTTCCTCTTCCCGTAAATCATGAATGACCCCTTAGGTAAGTATAGACCAGAAGGAGGAGATTTAGAAACCTGAGATCCTTTCACCCAATAGACATCTATGGCCGAAAAACCGAGCTCCCATGCTCTTGAAAAAGAAGCAGCGAATTCTGCTGCCTCCCTTAAAGTAGTTTCATCAATTTGCTTTCCATGAGTCTTTATTACAACTACAGGAGCTCCATAGATATCAGCATGTAGAAACACGTCCTCATCCTCTAGGTACCTACGCACGATTTTTTCATTCTGACCAGCGTCTCTTCCAGCTATGACTAAGAAGCCTCCACTACTAATGAACCATCTAAACTTTTCATACCACTCTTTCTTTCGGATTATTCCGATTATCAACTCTTGCCTATCAATCTTCTGTAATTTCTTTAACTCCTCGATTTTACCTAAAGTGACCTTCATCTCCTCGTCTATTCTCTTACATTTCTTCTCGAGAGTCTTCGCTCTATCATATAACTTCGATAGATTATCGCCAACTGAGAGTCTTAAGTCCATACTCACCCTCGTTCCTTTAACTTCCATGATCAGCTCATTGTTAGCCAAGTTAACGTCAATTATTCGAATCGAATCCAGTTGTAACTCGAGAATACGTTGCTTTATTAAATCCCAACTATAGCCCTTGTCTCTAAGCTCCTTAATTTCCTTGAAAAGTTTAGCTAATTCGTGTAATCTTCGGTAGAGCTCATTAGCTACAACTCTTAGCTTGCTGGCTTTTTCTTCATACTCCTCTTTTAACCTCTTTTGTCTATCTAACACTCTATTCAACTTATCGAGCTCTTCGTAGAACTTAGATTTCTTCGCTATTTCAAGCTCCTCTGTAATCAGCTTACTAAAATACTCGTCAATGCTTTCATTGAAACTCTCGAAGAGTTTCAATGAGGGTTCTCTTGCAATCACGAGATTGTAAGGAAGCACTTTTACTGGTATTCCGTTGTCGTGGACTATGACTCCTTGAACTGGTACATTTAAGCACTTCTTAACTATCGTGACTAATTCATCATATATTGCCCTGAGTTGTTCATAATTTAGGGATCCAACTTTTGACCTGTAACTTATTCCCAGCTTACTTAATACAAACTCAACTGAATCCCTAGGCAGTGCTAGAACTTTCAGTAAAGCAAATGTAATCTTACTATTTGATAGTTCTTTAATAGCCTCCATAAAGTCTTCGAATGTCAACTCGAGAATGTTAGCACCACGCAGCGGTGGCGGCTTGTATTCAACACCAGGTAGTACGTCCCTGTCTCGCATTTTCATATACCTTAGAGCAAATAATATCCTAGAATTCTCGTCTAGAAGTATCAGGTTACCCTCTCTAACGACTTCTAGCACTAGCGTATAATTACCAAACTTGAAGAATACAACTCTATCCAAATCATGCTGCTTAATATCTATCAGCTTCAACCTAATTAACTTACGTCTGAGCTGTTGACAAAATGCTGGAGGTATCTCCGGCACCTTGAACTTATACTTAGTTAGCCAAAATCCATGCTTCGGAGACATGATCAAGTCACGCCTATCTCCATTAGCTGTTATCAATCTGAAAATGAAGACTTCATCAATTTGATAGATCTTGGAGAGATAGCTCCCTACTATAATAGGTTTGATCTCAGCGATCAAGACAGCCATATCCAGTGCAGATAGAGATAGCTTCTTGGTCATCATGAGCGCCACGGAGTATACTAGTCACATTACCTCTAGTTAACGCTGATAATAAAGTCTTCCCTAGCCTCTCTAACAAACTAGTTAGCGTCTATATGATTATAGCTTACTATTGGTATGTTCTCCTCTATGATGTGAGGGGTTAATGATTAAAGGGCTAACTGCGACTATATATTGCTAGAAGCTAATAAAGTCGTGGGATCTGACTTGCTAACTTCCTCTCTTGATAGAGTCTTAGCAACACTGTATCATGAGGAACCGGATGAAGTGCCGTGCATATGGGCCTTTGCGTCTAAGCCCATGGAGGACTTGTTCAAGAGAAAGGGAATTAGCTTGCCTCCTAGTGATATCATCACTATAAGTGATGTAATAAAATTTAAAGTGCTCAAGAAAAGTTGTAGGTCCTATGTACTAGAATCTCCTTTCGGCTCTCTTCACTTATATGACTATTACAGCAGGGGTTATGGATGTAGAAAGCTGCTTAAACCAGCAATAATCAACGTAGATGATGTAGAGCGTGTACCTAGCCCCACTCTCTGTGAAGAGTTGATAGACCTCGTAGAGAAATACGTTAGAAAATACGGCGAAAAGTTTTTCTTAATGGTGTCACATAGGGGAGCGTTCGACTCTCCTTGGTACTATCTTAGAGGATTTACTAAATGGCTTATAGATCTGGTACGAAATCCCGATTGGGTAAACAAGCTTATTAAGATAGCACTTGAGCCTCAAATAGAGGTCACTAAGGAACTAATAAAGCTTGGAGTCCATGGAGTTTGGGTAATAGGAGATTTAGGCAATGGAAAGCGTCTATTTATCTCTCCTCAAACATACCTTAAAGCTATATACCCATGGCATCGTAAGCTCGTGGAGGAGTATCATAAGTTAGGAGCCTTTGTATTTCTTCACAGTCATGGCAACTTAAATCCTATTATTCGATTATTCGAATATATAGTAAAAGCGGGCTTCGATGCCATAAATCCCCTTGACACTAGTGAAGGCATGGATCTTAAATACATTAAGGAGAATTATGGTGATGACATAACACTAATTCCTCAGCCATCCACCATAGTACTAGAGAAGCTTAAGTTGAAGGAAATCTGCAATTATGTTCGAAACCAGTTTAAAGTGTGCGCTCCAGGTGGTGGGTTTATTTATTTCGCAGTGATAGTCTACATGAGCTTAAACGAAGCGCTCAATTATATTAAATGCGTTGAGAGGTACAGAAGGTACCCCCTCAAGTAATATGAGTCTGAATTAACTTAAATGTTGAAACGATTAGATATTATATATTCAATATCAAAAGATATCTTTAAATAATCTTGCAAAAAATCCTTGCCGAGGTGGAGAAAGTGCAATACGCACTGCTCTTTACACTGACTTTCTTCTGCCTCACTACAGTCACTATTCTACTAGACTTCATTCAACAAAGAGTAGCTAAGAGATATCACTCCAGAGCTATAAGGGAGAACAGAGCTTACTTGTACATTCATGTATTCAAGACCTTAGCACAAGTAGCGCTGCTCTGGCTCATTGTGTCCTTCATCGGCCAGATATGGATGGGATGGATAAAGTTCTAGGTGAGAGCATGGAAGTGAACGTAAGACAGGTAGCAATAACAGGAGTTACAGCTGGACTATGCTTACCTCTGGCTCTCTTTGCCATAATACTCATACCTATACCTGGGTTGCCTGCAGCATCAGGCTTCTGGATACCTGCTGGTTTCTATTTTGTTATGACTCTATGGTTTGGCATATGGGGAGCACTTGGAGGCCATATAGCCACTACGATAGCTATGGGATACTTCTTCGGGTATACTTTACACGTTTGGCTTGATGGTGGAATAGGAGACCTCTTGGCTCCTTTGGTATGCTTGCTTGTATTCAAACTAACCAAGGCTAGTCCCGAGTTAAAGACTAAAAGAGACAAAATAGTGTGGGCCATAGCAGTCCCTCTCTCAAGTCTAGTTTGTGGACTCTGGGTTCACACTATCCACTTACTCTTCGGCACTATTACTTGGCCTTTCTGGTATATTGGAGTGCTTACTTATTTCATAGGGGACTCTTTAGCTGTATTCACTGTTGGAACTCCGCTTCTTAAGAGCCTGACTGATTACGTTAAGCAGTCGCCAATGTATGTCTGGCATCAAAGGTGACATAATTGGTAAAGACTTTTTTCTTACATATTGAGGACAATTCTCCTCTTATCAAACTCCATCCGGTACTCAAGATACTCTTGCTAATTGTAATAAATATAGAAGCATGGATTATAGAGAGTCCACTAATATTACTGATAGTCCTTACAGTTATGATCCTTTCCTTCAAGCCTCTTAAAGTACCTCTATCTCGAATAGCAAGATTCTTGTTATTTGCGGTTATGATAGTTCAGGCAATAGCGTTTTCGTATTTACTCGGTAGCACCATACCAGGTAATATCGTCCTCTTAAAGTTGCCCTGGGGCACCTATGTTTCTGACATGACATTACTATACGCTTTCACGATGATTCTGAGATTTCTAACGATGCTTGTTGGTTCAACTCTAATTCTGGCGGTGATGAGAGACGTAGACATAACTTACGGTCTAATTTCTATGAAAGTACCATTTTCGATAGCCTTCACAATATCTCTAGCTTTCAGAATGGCGTCTATCTTTCTTGAGGACTACTTCAAGGTAAGAGATTCTATGGCTCTTAGGGGAACAAACTTTTCCTCAGGGAGCATCTTCGAGAAGGCTAATAAATACTCAAGGCTAGCCGTCCCCTTGATGGTTTTAGGCGTTAGGCGCATGATGGAACTCACTTATATTCTAGAAGCAAAGGGCCTCGGCTTGAGAAAGAAGAGGACGTATCTCTATCAATTTCCTCTCAAAGCTAGTGAGAAGTTAGCCATCGTAGTATTGACATCATTAATGTGTCTCTCGATAGTAGCTAAAGTTTCGTCTAGGTTGTTATCGTTCCCGGGGTGGCCGTTTGTATGACACGTGCTATCAAGATTGAAAACCTGTGGTGGAAATACGAGGCGAGTGAGACGTGGACGTTAAAGGGAATAAGCATTGAAATAGAACAGGGAGAGTTCGTAGGAGTAATGGGCCCGAGTGGTGCTGGCAAAACCACGCTCTGTCTTTGCATGGCTGGGATAATACCCAACGCTGTCAAAGGAGACATGAGAGGAAACGTAGAGGTGCTTGGGAAAGATACTAGGGGCACTCCACTTTCAGAGATAATGAAGGATGTCGGTATAGTCTTCCAAGACCCCGACATGCAGTTTGTAACAATGCGGGTTATTGACGAAGTAGCCTTTGTTCTTGAAAACCAAGGCGTTCCAAGGCAAGACATGATTAAGAGAATAGACGAGGCATTAACACTCGTTGGGATGCAAGACATGAAATTCAAGAATCCGCTAGAACTTTCAGGAGGCCAAAAGCAAAGAGTAGCCATAGCTTCCATGATAGCTAGACGGCCTAAGATCATGATATTTGACGAACCGACCTCTGACCTGGATCCCCAAGGTAAGCGGAAGGTATTCTCAATATTGTCTAAGCTAAGGGATAAGTATAACTTAACTATAGTTCTAGTCTGTCATGAAATTGAGGAACTGGTTAAGTATGCTGATAAAATAATATTCATGAGGAAGGGTGAAGTAATTAAGGAAGGTAGTCTCAAAGAGATGTTCAATGACTCAGCTATTGCTGAAAATAACAGAATTCCGCTGCCTCAAGTGACTGAATTATACTATAGGCTGTTAAAAAGTAGAGGATTGAAATTTATCGAGAATGGACCCCCATTAACTATCGAAGAGTTTCTAACGCTCTTCAATGGTAATGTAGAAAAAGGAAGAGTTAAAGAGATTAGTTATACACGAACTCACTATGGAGAAGTCGTGTTGTCTCTCAGAGGAGTTTCTTATACGTACCCTGATGGAACGAAAGCCATAAAAGGAATAAACCTCGACGTAAGGAAGGGAGAATTCTTAGTCATCGTAGGTCCTAATGGGTCAGGAAAGACAACTCTTCTTAAGCTAATGATTGGAATGCTCAAACCTACTAAAGGTGTCGTTAGAGTGTTTGGAACCGATACTAGGGAATTGAGTGTTAGTGATGTAGCATTTAAAGTAGGCTTCGTTTACCAAAATCCAGACCATCAACTATTTTGCAATACTGTTTATGAAGAGTGCGCCTATGCACTCAGAAATGCTGGTCTTGACGAGAATGAGATCCGGTATGTGGTTAAAGAGGTTTTAAGACAGGTTGAACTTCAAGGACTCGAGGAAGTACCTCCTTACTTCTTAAGCAAAGGTCAACGCCAAAGGCTTGCTATAGCGGCAGTGTTAGCTATGAGGCCCGAAGTTATAGTTGTAGATGAGCCGACTACAGGCCAAGATTATGAACAATCACAGTATATAATGGATATGCTTAAATCGTTGAATGAAAACGGTAGAACAATAATAATGGCAACTCATAACATGAGATTAGTGGCCGAGTATGCAGACCGGGTAATAGTGCTCATAGACGGCAAAATTGTAGCGGATGGACCCGTGAGGAAGATTATGAGTAGCCTAGAGCTCTTAGAAAGAGCCTCTTTAAATCCGCCACAAGTAACGTTATTAACATTAAAATTACTCGGAATTCCAGCTCTTACAATTAGTGAAGCACTTTCCATGATGGTGACCTAAATGAAAAGCACTAAGAATACCATTAGAGAGAGAGTGTGGAGAGAGTTAAGAAAAGTAGCTAAACCAGATTCAAGATTTCATTTCGACTTCTCATCCTTTATCCCAGACTTTGAAGGCAGCGATAAATGTGCTGAAGCCATAAGGAATATGGAAATTTATAAAAGAGCACGCAACTTGATGATCACGCCAGATAACTGTCTAGAGCTATTAAGAGAGTATTCAATAAAAGATGGTAAGTTGGTAGTGATGCCAACATATGGCATTAAACGCGGCTTCGTGCAGCTCTCTCGGGACCTAGTTCCATCAGGTAAAGAGGACTTTGCAGCCACCTTAGACGGTGCTGAGCGCTTCGGAAAGTACTTATCTATCTCAGAGCTGAAGGGATTGAAGAAGATAGACTTGATGGTTACAGGAGCATCTGTAGTTAGTATAAATGGTGTAAGATACGGAAAAGGTCATGGATACTTCGACCTAGAATGGGGTATGTTCAGAGAGTTAAAGCTGGTTAACGATAATACTCCTGTAATAGCAGTAGTACATGATTGTCAAGTCATAGAAGAGGAAATCGAAGCCGAAGCGTACGATACCATCATGGACTATATAGTGACGCCTACTCGGATAATACAAGTTGAGAAGAGGAGGGGGAAGCCAAAGGGCATAATGTGGGAGAGACTTCCAGAGTACCTCCTTAAGGAGATTCCTATTCTGCTTGAGTTAAAAAAACATGATAGCTAAACAAAGAGTTTAGCTAAAAGACTTTCTGACTATAACGTCATCTAAGCTAATACCTTTCCACTCTATTTTAAATCCCTTACATTCGAGTAACTTTATCACTTGTTCAGTACTTAGACCATATTTCTTTAACCTATTAATTATCAATGATAACTTAGCTACCCTCAAACTATTTAAGAATCTCTCCACCTCCGGAGGGAGGTTTAGAATATTCACTTTTTCTTGTATCTCAGCTTTTGGTTTTGGTTGTTCTTTCTCATACTTCTTTAACACAATATAAACTTCTGGAGCTGGTAACTTATCCTTGAAGTAAATAATATTTTCGTATCCCAAATTGCTTATCTTAGAGCAGGCTAACTTTTTATTCACTGCCAATATCATGTTTACATTTTCAAGTTCTCTTAATTTCTTTAGCTTTCTTTCAAGATATTCGCGGGTCCAAAAACCAACGATTTCCAAGTAAACCTTGGTACTCCCTTTGATAAAAGCGAAATCTGGTATGAATATTGACCTTCTCGCTATTAATGGCTCAGGCTCTCTTTCTATTCTCCATCCACTACCGAGGGTTTGGAATCTCTTATGGAAAACCTCCTCAACAGTACTGTCATACTCAGTGCGTCTTAACTTAATCTTCGGGAACAAATATGAAAGCTTACTTGTGATATAGAATTTATAAATTCTTCCTCTTCTTTTAACCTTAGCTGAAATTTTCCACTTACGTGCTGTCATAATGTGAGGTAAGAGTTCAGCGATCCTCGTTCCATATCTCTCAGTTTGCACTAACGCCGAAGCTGGCCCATCTATATACAACCTAATTCCATAATTTGTCCTTTCTGCTACGTACATTAAACCTAACTTCTTAACATTAAATAATAGGATTTTAGTGGCAGTGCCGCTGATATTTACATCAGCTATTAAGTGAAGAGCCTTAAAGAGTAACGTTTGAGTTAGTGACAGGTTATAGAGCTTGAGTAGTTCCTTGGCTGATAGCTCACTGAATGACACTAACACCTCTTTATCCTCATAGGCTGCTTCGAATGATATTACTAGGTCGTCTACTGAAACACCTAACCTCTTAGCTACAGTCTTTAAAATTTCACTTCTCTCCTTTTCATTTAACACAAAGCCTCCAAACCTCCTAGAAGCTTCAGCGAAGACTTCGAGCCTAGCTCTCAATGGACTTATCCTTACTTTTGGCTTAGCGAATTTTGTCCTTCTATATAACAAATGAGCCAGTCCTCTAGCGAACCTATAATCACAACCAATTCTGAAGGCCTCATTTTCGATTTCCTTTACTTCCCTTTCCAACTTCCCCCTTTCATCACCAATATGTGACTTGAAGATGTCTATGAGCTGATCAGCTATGTAGAGCTCATGGTCTAGAAAATGTGAATATAAAGGATACACAAATCCTCCTTTAACTCTAGCTACTAGCAAATCAGAGGGTAACACCATTCTCGCCCAGGGCTTTCTTTCTCTTACGAGAGACTCTAGTTTCTCCAGTACTAGCAGTCACTAATTCATAGAGTACAGCCCGTCCATTCTTAGGTCTTAGAACCCTACCTAAGCGCTGTATGAACTCTCTCCTACTACCTGTTCCACTCAATATTATAGCAACATTAGCATCCGGGACGTCTACTCCCTCTTCTAGAACACGACTGGTCACTATGGCTCTAAATTTACCAGTTCTAAATCCCTCTAAAACCGCTCTACGCTCATCGTCGTCTGTTTTGTAAGTAACCTCTGGAATTAAGAGTTCTTTAGATATCCTCCTGACCATGTCAGTGTTCTCTGTAAATATTATAACCTTATCCCCTCGATGCTTAGATAGTATTTCTTTTAACGCTAGCATTTTCTCTGAAGCATTAAAAGCTATTCTCCTAGCTTCACGCCAAGCCAGTAGAGCTTCACGAGCTTCCCTATCAAGACCACTCCTCATTACCATATTTTCAAAATCTTTAATTGACCTTATCTTAATGCCATGCTTTCTCAAGTATGCCCTATATTTTCTAACGAATTGTCTGTATCTCTCTTTTTCTTCACTCTTCAGTTTCACTCTTATTGTTATAACATCAAAGTCGGCTAGGTATTTCCCCGAGAGCTCCTTAACCCCCTTACGATACACTATTTTCCCTACTAAGTAAGAGAGGTCTATATGAAGTCCATCTTCTCTCTCAGGAGTAGCTGTCAATCCGAGTCTACATGGTGCAGCGCTTAGTTCAGCTATTTGCCTATACCCACTACTAGGTAAATGGTGAACCTCATCAAATATGATCAATTTAAATTTGTTTCCAAGAACTTCTGCGTTTATGTAGGCTGAATCGTACGTTGAAATAGTAATGAATCCCATCTCTTTCCTTCCACCACCATATCTACCGATATTTGTCTCGAAGAATCTTCTAACTTTACTCTCCCATTGATCCATGAGCTCTAATGTTGGAACCACTACCAATGTAGGGCACCTGTGATGAGCAATAGCTGCTAGCGCCACTATAGTTTTTCCTGATCCTGTTGGTAAGACTACTACTCCCCTAGAATCGTTCATTAACCATGCTTTCAGTGCCTCATTCTGATAACTCCTCAGCCAAAACTTGCGCACTACTACTAATTTCCCCTCTACGAGGTTCAGGACATGGTCTATTACTTCATACTCTCTTTCCTTGAAGAATCTGAGAGTATCTAAATAGTAAATTGCTAGTGCTCTAAAGGCATTGACTCTCTCGTCAAACTTAAAGAAGTGAGGCACTTCGACGCCTATCGTAGATCGCAGTAATATGGTTCCTCTATCGTAGATTAGCTCAATGGGTGCCATCGAGAGGTATATTGTAAAGCAACTATTAAGCAGTATCCCTCAACTTCACTTCTCAGGGCTATGTGTTAGAAAAAATTGAAGTCTTAAATGCATTAGGCACTTAACAGTCTCGATTCAGTAGCACATTTATGAAGTCACTCAAAGGAATGCCATAAACCTCCTCGTAATCCGTACCCTCGAGCAGAAGCTCAACCTCACCTAGAGGTGAGGCTCTCAAATTGCCTAGTCTCTCTGGTAATACATATACCATCGAGTATACTCTTCCATTAATTAGCTTGAATCTACCGAAGGGACCAGGATACTTGTAATGCCCCCTCCACTTTGTCAAGAATAATAAAACTTCTTCGCCCCTTTTCAGGGGAGGGTCTCTGGGGTCTATTATACTTACACACTAAGGAGTTTTACAACCATGCTGGATGATGGTTATTACGCCACACTTAGGCCCCTTTATTGTCACTGTTATGTTAATTCTAACATACGTTAACATGAACCTCCAGTCACTAGTAACATTGATTACCCTTCTGACAATCACTAGCTCAGCGCTTCTGAAAGCACTCTTCACAGAATTATAACGTGGATACTCCATTACTAGGTAATCTCTGATGTCCTCGTACATCTCAAGTCCACAGGGCAGAATGAATACGAGCACAACCAGAGCTAGTACCACTGCTATTCCTATCCAATGCCAGACGCCAGGTTTGCCTAGAGCTATAATCAAGCCATGTAGGGTCCTCGAGACGTGCTTCAAATTATCACCCTGATAGCCTAGAACCCTGACATCCGAATGAATAGCTTGTTCAGTCATTAGAAGCCCTGTGACTAAGACTTATTAAGTCTAAGCCCCTCTCTACTCGGGGGGACATATGAGTAAAATGAATTTCCTGCTAATAGGAATTGATACTCTGAGAGCAGATCATCTCTCCTGCTATGGTTACGTCAGGAAGACTAGTCCTCGAATAGACGAGCTAGCTCGTGAGGGAATTATCTTCACAAGAGCTTACGCTAATGGCATACCAACTCACCCTTCCTGGACCACTATATTAACTGGAGTGCATCCATTGAGACACAAAGTAGTGACTCACATGGGGAATGTTAAGCTGAGCAAAAGCATACCTATGATTCAGGAGATACTCAGAAGGCAGGGTTATGTTACCGGAGCAGTCGATAATATGTTCTTGAAGTATGGCTCATTTTACGCGTGGTTTACTAGAGGATTTGACATATACAGTCATCCAGGTGGAGTACCTGCTCCTGAAGCTGGATTAAAAGTTCAAGCCAAAGATGTAACTGAATACTCGATAAAACTGATAAGTGAGCTCATTAAGATGAACAAGCCATTCTTCGCTTTTCTGCATTACTGGGATCCTCATGGGCCTTACAAACCTCCAGTACCCTTCAATACACTATTTTGGAAGAATGAGGCTCCTCAAAGCGATGAGTTATTGGATTACGTAATATCTCAGTATGATGGTGAAATAGCTTACGCAGATTCAATGATTGGTAAGTTGCTTGACTTTTTGGAAGAGCAAGGATTACTGGATAATACTGTTGTAATAATCACCTCAGATCATGGAGAGAACTTAATGCAACATGGCAATTATCTTGGTCATAAGGGACTTTACGATAACATAACTAGGGTGCCACTCATAATAAGGTTTCCCGAAGCAAAGGTAAGGGGTAAAGTTGATGACTTAGTTCAACATGTCGATATAGCTCCGACAATCCTAGAGCTAGCTGGAGTTAAAGTTCAAGTGGACATGGATGGAATATCATTGATTTCCTTAATAGAGGGTAAAAAACTCAAGAGAAGAGATGTAGTCATGTTAGAGAGTACACAACAGAAAGCTATAGGCCTTAGAACTGAAGAGTGGAAGTTGATAAAATACCTCGAAAAAACTCCTGAGGGATTGCCCGCTGGTTATCTTCAACTGTTCAATGTAAGTAAAGATCCTAGTGAGAGAGTAAATCTAGCTTATCATGAATTAGAAGTAACTGAAAAATTGATAAAGAAACTCGAATTATTCGTCAGAGAGATCTTACGTGGTGAAGAGAACCCCTTGCTTAAACAAGCAATTACTCGTAGGAAGGTTAAGTTCTATTCTGAAGCTAAGGATTTAATTGAACTCTATGGTCTCATAATAAGATATGGACAAATTAGAGAAGAAAACAGTGAAGTATAAAACCAAGATTGACAAGCGAAGCACTAGTTCAGGAACTCGACAAATTGCTTCTTCAAATCAAACTTCAGGGAGGTTAATATTCTACGTCTTGTGGTTCTGTATAACATATATAGTATTATTGAATTATATTTCAAATATTGAATGGTTAAGTATACTATATCCATTGACACTGTTAACCGCTTTTCTTAAGGACTTACTAG
>Ga0164311_10000166_pt1 | contig 25774 bp, 24 predicted proteins | sample GuaBasSedimGuay2_FD_121796 | JGI IMG/M metagenome (GOLD analysis project Ga0164311, IMG submission 121796) | Subseafloor sediment microbial communities from Guaymas Basin, Gulf of California, Mexico - Guay2, Core 4569-9, 9-12 cm | ecosystem: Environmental > Aquatic > Marine > Hydrothermal vents... | reverse complement strand
GATGTGGACTTTGAGAGAAGAACAGTAACCATCATTCCAGAAAAGGGAAGCGATCCACGCATTTTCAAGCTCTCGGGTAAGATGATAGCTATGCTGAACAGGTTGCCAAGAGAAGGAGAGAGAATCTTCAGCCACTACAAGAACTTGAGTTGCCTGAGACGATGCTTTGAAAGATATAGGAAAAGAGCGGCGGACAAATTTGGGAACCCAAGGCTACTAAAGATAACATTTCACACCTTAAGGCATTGGAAGGCGACGATGGAATACGCTAAAACAAAGGATATACTTCACGTTATGAACATGTTAGGACACAAGAACATAAAGAACACGTTGATTTACACGCAGCTCGTTAAGTTCGAAAGCGACGAGTACATCTGTAAAGTTGCGAAAACGCCTAAAGAGATCTCTAAATTAATAGAGGCTGGATTTGAATACGTATGCGAGCAAGACGGACTTAAATTTTTCCGGAAAAGGAAGTAAAGTGTCGCTGGTTTATGCAATGGTGCCGCGGGCCGGACTTGAACCGGCGACAGCCCGGTCTTCAGCCGGGTGCTCTCCCAGTCTGAGCTACCGCGGCTTCGTTGTCTAATACTGCAAAATAGGAAGCTAATCCTTTTAATTTTTCGGAATATTAGGTTAAGCAACACTTAAAATTGTTAAAATTTTATTTGGATTTCTCTGAAATGTTTGGGCATGAGAGGTATAGGTAGATGAACCAAAACGGGAAGGTTTGGATTGAAAGGGTTTATGAGAATTGTAGTGGTTGTAGACGCTGCGAAATTGCTTGTTCATTGTTTCATGAAGGTAGAATTTGGCCTGAAGCTTCTAGAATAAGGGTTTTCATGTTTGTGCCTGGAGTTGAAATTCCGCATTTATGCTTTCAATGTGAGAACTATCCATGTGTTGAGGCATGCCTGGCAGAAGCGTTATCGGTGAATGAACAGACGGGCGCGGTGAAAGTTGATGTTTCAAAGTGTACCGCTTGCGGCTTATGCATAGAAGCTTGCCCAGGTAGGGTCCCGCACATGCACCCGGAAAGGAATTACATTGTTATTTGCGATCTATGCGGCGGAAAGCCACGTTGCGTTGAAGCATGTCAAGAGGGAAAATGGGACGCATTAAGGCTTTCATCGAGAATTGAGGGCTTCTCCTATAAGTCTTTGGCGAAAACTCCAGAAGAATTGACGGTTGAAATTGCCAAGAAGCTTTTCGGAGAGGAAACAGCCAAGGAGGTTTGGCGATGAAGGGATACGCCGGAAAATTCCTAGAAGTAGACCTTTCAAACGAGAAGATCAAAGAGACAAGTTTTCCAGAGGAAATTTTGCGTGAATATATTGGAGGCAGAGGGCTAGCCGCCAAAATTCTCTGGGATAGGCTGGGAAAGAAATGGGAAACTATCGACCCGCTTAGTCCAGAAAACATTTTATTGGTGCTTACAGGCCCCTTAACAGGCTATTTTCCAGGAACAAAGGTTTGTGTTTCCGGCAAATCACCACAAAGCAACGGCGTAATAGGCTCGACGATTGCCGGTGAATTTGGCGTAGACTTGAAATGCGCTGGCTACGACGGCCTAATAATAACTGGAAAAGCTGAAAAACCAAGCTACATATTCATATGTGACGGCCATGTTGAAATTAAGGATGCAACGCCAATATGGGGCAGGAAAGCTAGAGAAACTCTACGTTTTCTTGTGAAAAAATCAGTTGAAGAGGTTAAGGCAATTAAGCCAAATTACGGCGAGGTAAAGGAGCCTTCAATTCTGCATATCGGCCCCGCAGGCGAAAACAGGACAAGAGTTGCCGCTGTAGTTGCCAAATACGCGCATGGAGCTGGCTATGGCGGATATGGTGGAGTAATGGGGTCTAAAAATTTGAAGGCTATAGTAGCCAAAGGATTCGGTCCGCTTCCAGAGGTCTACGACAGAGATGAGGTAATTAGGATTTTTGATGAGATTTCGAAAAGGAATTTTGAAGTTGAAGGTTTTAGACGTTGGGGAACTGGAAAGGGAGGCTACCACTTCGGAGCTGAAACAAGCTCTGAACCAGTAAGAAACTGGCAGGAAGAATGGCATAACATGGAAAGCTTTAGGGGAGAGGAATTCGACAAGTACTGGATAAAGAAATATTGGGGAGACTTCGGCTGTCCAGTGACATGCCTAAAACTTGCGGTTCTTAAGGAAGGGAGGTTTAGAGGGGCAATATGTGACAATCCAGACTATGAGCTTCAAGCCTATCTTGGGGCAAATCTGGGAATTTTTAAGGCAGAAGACAACATTTACATTTCATATGTAAGCAACGAGCTTGGCTTATGTGGAATACAAGGCGGAGCAGTTCTAGGATTTGCCGCCGAACTCTACCAGCGAGGAATACTAACCAAGGAAGATTTAGACGGCTTAGAACTAGAATGGGGAAACGCTGAAGCCTTTGCCGTCCTAGCCGAAAAAATAGCCTACAGACAAGGAATAGGCGACATCCTTGCCGAAGGAGTCTACAGAGCGGCTCTAAAACTCGGCGAAATGAAGGGAACAAACCTGCTTAAATATGTTGTTCATGAAAAGGGCGTGGCGATAGGCGCTCACGGAGTTAGAAGCGGAAAAGACTTCGCAAAAGACATATCCTATGCCTGCTCGGTTCAGGCTGGAGACCATACGTCGCTTGCCTCTATAGATGATGGCAGAAGCGGAGAGATTTCTACAATTTTATCTGATTCAGCCGTATACTGCAACTTCGTATCATTCGCTCTCGATGATATGAAGCCCTTATTCAAGCTTTACGAGGCGGTAACGGGCTGGAGCCTAAGCGAAGAAGAATGGTATGGAGAGAAGGGCCTAAGAATACTGCAGCTTCAAAGAGCTTTACTCCTTCTAGGCGGGCCGGACAGGCAATGGAAGCCGAAAATCGACGATGATAATCCGCAGAGATTTTGGGAACCATTACCTTCAGGTCCATATAAAGGAAAAACAGTTGATAGGGAAACCTTTGAAAGGAATAGGCTTGAATATTACAGACTTGTCGGCTGGGACGAGAACGGTGTGCCAAAGCCGGAAACTTTACGGAAGCTCGGTCTGCACGATGTTGAAACAAAGCTCAGAGAGGTTGGACTGCTGAATTAGACTAGTTGAATCAGCGCATACTCCATCGTATCTGCCGCTCATAAAAGGCTAGCATAGCATCGACTTTCCTTGTTTTCAATTTAGGTTCACTCCTTCTGATTTTCTGCTCCAAAATGAGAGCTACCTTACATTGTGCTGCCAACTTATAAAGGTTGCCTAACTCCAATACTATTTGAAAAGTGATTAGAGTGCAAAAGGAAGCTGAAATAGCCATAATAGGTGCTGGGCCCGCCGGCGCATCTGCAGCGTTGAATCTCGCAAAACTTGGATTAGCGCAGAAAACGGTGGTTTTCGAAGAACACAGCCAAATTGGTAAACCTGCTCACTGCGCGGGGCACCTAAACATTAAAAGTCTAAATAAGCTTGGAATAAAACTTCCGCCAAAAATTATTGAAAACAAAATTAGAGGGGCAAGATTTTATTCTCCAAGCGGATTAAGCTTCAAAATTGAAAGAAAAAATCCCGTAACTCTGGTGGTTAATCGCGTATTATTTGACCAAATGATAGCTGAAAAGGCGGAAAGACTTGGCGTAGAGTTCTATCTAAAACACAAGGTTAGAAGTTTTCTGGTTAAGGATGGGAAAGTAAGCGGCTTTATAGTCCATGATTTGGATAGGAAAATAGATGGGAAGGTTTACTCGAAAATTGTTGTTGACGCTGAAGGTTGCCCAGCTATACTTCTTAAAAAAGCTGATTTTTTCTATCCAAAGCCGGAAAGCTTTGTTTATGGATGTCAAGCAGAAGTTGACCAGATAGAAGACGTTAGGCAAGATCTTGTAGAAGTTTATTTGGGGAAAAAGTTTGCCGACGGCCTTTTTGCATGGATAATACCGAGACGAAACGGGACGGCGAAGGTTGGCTTGGCCACGAGGCACGGAAGCCCGAAGAAGGCGTTGCTCAACTTTATCCGTAAACATCCAACAGCCTCAAAAAAACTTTGTAAAAGCCAGATTCTAAGCCTAAGTTTTCATCCGATTCCTTTGGGCGGACCAATACCAAAAACTTACGCTAGTGGCCTGCTTGTAGTGGGTGATGCTGCCTCGCAAGTTAAACCTACAACTGGCGGCGGAGTCATCACAGGGATAATTTGCGCTAAATATGCGGCAAAAACAGCCTTTAAGGCCTCAAATTTAAACGATTTCTCGGAAAAAGTTCTAGCTGAATATCAGAGGGCATGGACAAGTGAGCTGGGCTTCGAATTCAAAGTTATGCTTAGACTGAGGAAAATGCTTGACAAGCTTTCGGATAAACAGATTGATAAATTCTTTAAATTATGCATAAGAACCGGCGTTAATGAAACAATTGAAAGGGTTGGGGACATAGACTTTCAAGGTCAAACGCTTCTGCGAGCAACTTTAAATCCTAAAGGTTTAATTTCGCTTCTATATTTAGTTTGGACAGTTCTAACTGGAAGGTGAGCGAGAAAATTGGAGGAATTCAAGTACAAACAAGTAATTGCCGTCAGAACCGACATAAAAATGAGTAAGGGGAAGCTTGCAGCACAAGTTGGGCATGCCGCTGTTTCCGCCGCCGAACAGACACGAAAGAAAAAGCCTGAATGGTGGAAAGAATGGATAAATGAGGGCCAATGCAAAATTGTAGTGAAGGCTAAAGATGAAGATGAACTGAGAAGACTTCAACGGAAAGCGATTGAGCTGGATATTCCAACAGCTCTCATATGCGATAGGGGACTGACCGAACTGCCGCCTGGAACAGTCACATGCTTGGGAATTGGGCCTGCTCCTTCAACTCTTGTGGACAAAGTTACTGGCAAACTTCCGCTTTTATGAGTGAAAGGCCTTGAGGGTTCCAAAGCTTGAAAAAGAGCTTGGAATGGAAGTTTATGCAACAAAAAGTTTAGGAATAGGCGGAAAAATAAGGCAGTATGTGGATGATTTTATTGTTGAAGAAATATTAATTGACGGTTCAAAAGCTCATGTTTCGCCGGAAAATGTGCCTTTAATTCTTGGAGAGGGAAAATATCTTGTCTGTCTGCTTATCAAGCGAAATTGGGACAACCTGCTTGCTGTTAGGGAAATAGCCAGAAAACTCGGCGTAGCCTATAAGGATGTGCATATCGCCGGAATCAAAGATGCTAAAGCTATTACGGCACAGCACATAAGCATTAAGGGGATAACTCCGGAACAAGCTGCAAAAGTTAAGGTTGAAGGCTTACTCCTTGTGCCTTTACGATTTCAAAACTTCAAAATTTCAGCTTACCATCTATACGGTAATAGATTCACAATAACGGTAAGAAGCATAAGTCACTCAATAACCGAAACACAGGAAAGAATTGAGAAAATACTGGCTGAAATACGTGATTTTGGCGGAATACCAAACTTTTATGGGCATCAAAGGTTCGGAACCATTAGGCCAGTAACCCATCTTGTCGGGAAAGAAATCGTTCGAGGAAATTTTGAAAGGGCAGTTATGACCTATTTGGCTTTGCCGCATGAATTTGAGCATGAAAGGGCGAGAAAGGCAAGAGAAAGGCTTATGGAAACACACGATTTTGAAGAGGCGTTAGAGAACTTTCCGCGCCACTTAAAATATGAGATTTTAATGTTAAAGCATTTAGTCAAAAACTCAAATGATTACATCGGAGCCTTAAGGAAGCTTCCTTTTCAATTGCGCAGATTATTCACGCAAGCCTATCAATCATACCTTTTTAATCGATTCCTAAGTGAAAGGATAAGAATGGAAATTTCGCTTAGGGAGCCTCAAATAGGCGATTATGTAGTTTACGTTGATACTAGGGGGCTTCCAACTCAATATTCCGCGAAAGTTATGGAGCAGAATTTGGAGGAAATGAAAAATCTAGCTAGGGAAGGAAAGGTTCGAGTTGCAATTCCAATTATAGGCTATAAACAGCAAACTTCGGACGGCGCTCAAGGTGAGATTGAAAAGAAAATCTTGGAAAAGGAAGGTGTTAAACCTCAAGATTTCTATGTCAAGGGAATGCGGGAAACAAGTGCAAAAGGAGAATTAAGAGCAGCATTAACCCCGCTAATTGATTTTTCTTATGAAAGGCCGTGTAGAGACGCAACTAATCCAGCAAAGAGAATAGTTAAATGTTCATTTACGCTTCAAAGAGGCTCTTACGCGACAGTTTTCCTTAGAGAGCTGATGAAACCGAGAAATTTGATAGAAGCTGGATTTTAAACGGCTAAAAGATATTTATGGGACTAGTCTGAACCGGTCTCTTGGAAATAGGACGACTTCGCGGATGTTCTGCTTTCCAGTAAGCATCATTATGAGTCTTTCGAAGCCTACCGCCCATCCCGCATGCGGAGGCATTCCATAATCAAAAGTTTTTAGGTGATATTTGAATGATTCTGGATTTAATCCCTGCTCTTTTAGGCGTTTTATTAATAGTTCCTTTGAATGAACTCTTGTTCCGCCTGAGGCGAGTTCTATCCATTTCCACATTAGGTCAAATGATTCCGAAAGTTTCGGGTTATCCTTTTTTGGCTGTATGTAGAATGGTTTTGATTCTGTTGGCCAGTCGGTGATGAAGTAAAAATATGGATGCAGTTCGCCGAGCTTTCTGAAAGCCGGAGTTGGTATATCCTCGCCCCATGGAATCTCGAAACCATACTGCTTCAGTTCTTCAAGCACTTCATCATAGGTTAGCCGTTTAAACGGGAGCTCCGGCACTTCGAAATTATAGCCTAAAATTTCAAGTTCACTTTGGCATTTTTCCTTTATCTTTTTGCAGATATGATATATGAGTTGCTCAAGTACTTGCATAACGTCTTCAGCATTTGCAAAGGCCATTTCGATGTCTACGGAAATGAATTCGCTTAGATGCCTTCGCGTGTGGGATTCTTCGGCTCTAAAGAAGTGTCCAATTTCGAATACTCTTTCGAAACATACGGTTAATTGTTCCTTGTAGAGTTGGGGGCTTTGCGCCAGAAAAGCTTGTTTGTCAAAGTATTCAACTGGGAATAGGGCGGCACCTCCTTCGGTTGCGGATGCAATTATTCTGGGCGTATTTACTTCGATGAAACCCTTTTCGGAAAGAAACCGCCTTATCGCATTTAGGGTTTCATGTGCAATCTTGAATATGGCTCTGTTCTCTTCCTTGCATAAGTCTAGAACGCGGGCATCCAGACGAGTGTCAATTTCAGCTGGAGTTTTTCCAGTAACATCTAGAGGTAATGGATGCTTGGCTATCCCCAAAATCTTTAGTTCTTCCGGAATTATCTCCACCTTTCTCGGCGTAAGCTCTGTCTTTTTTACGATTCCTTTAATGCCAATGCTATATTGAGTCTGCAACAAATCTACTTTTTCAAGAAGACTCTTTGGCACTTTCTTTTTGGGAATCGTTATCTGAACCGTTCCTTCGCGGTCTTGAAGAATTATGAACTCTATTCCGCCCAAATCACGTATTTCTTTTATCCATCCGAAAATTATGACTTTTTGGCCGTCGAGTTCAGGCTTTATCTCCGATGTAAAGTGAGTTCTCCTCCAGTCTCCAAGTTCATCAAGCTTCATGGCTTCTGCCTCTCAAAATCAATCTGAAAATTCTATTCGGAGGACCATTCCTCTAAGCTTTTTAGCTATTTTTTTCAAGGCTTCAACATTCATTCTCGGCGGGTTTCTGCCGCGTTTTCTAAGTATAACGCGAGTCTCGGTTGTTCCGTCTGGAAGCCAAATGGTATTTATGGTTAATATTGGATAGGGAGCAAATAAATCCTCAAGAAATTTTCTATCGCTTACGCCATGTTCCAAAATTCTAATTCTCTTCCCGGTTTTTTGGCCGAGCTCCCTAATTATTTTTCCTCCATAGCTTAGAAGTCTGGGGACGTCGCCTTGGCCGACAATTAATGCGAGAATTCCGTCGGCCTCTATAGCCTTATGAAAGTAAACATTTTGCAGTGAGGGAAATCTTTCTTCAAGTTGAAGTAGAAGTTGGGCGATTTTAAGGTCTGTTCTGGTTATTTCTCCAGAATCAAGTTTAGCTTGACATTTTGGGCATAATATTCCGCTTCTTAGGCAAAAGTTGCATAGTGGTGTTTTCACTTGTCGCTTGTCCCTCCGGAATTGAAAGAAAGGAGGGGCGGCGGAGCATTAAACTTCGCCTTATGGTCGCTGTTGTCGCTGTGAATTCAGCGCTCAAGCGTTATTTCGATTGTGCTGACGTTGGTTGGCGTGCCACCCTCTTCAGCAGGTGGAATTTGCTCGGTGCCGATGCCTACGCTTTTGATTTTGACGTCTGGTAGGAATCGGCGTCGAACAACTTCAACAACGTCAACAGCGCGGCTGATCGCTCTTCCTCTAGCCTTTACCATAACCTCTTTTGCTCCGCCGTGGAAGAGGGTTATGCAAGCCAGCACATAGTTCATGACTGGCTTCTTCCCCACTAATACTGCATTTGTCTCTGACATTTCACCGCCTCACTCCTTGTTTCAACACTTTGTTTAGCTTGACTATTGCACTGAAATCCAAAATAAATATATTGCGGTGCCTGTTAAGTTGCAAACTCATTTTTTAAGCCTAAAGGATAATTATCCGTCCTGAACAGCATTTGTAAAGAAAAGATTTAAATAACTATGACTATTGTAAAAGAGAATCTTTAATCAAGGCATGCTTGGAGGATGAAGAAATGCCCAAAACGAAGGAAATTCCATCTGGCCGTTCACTTCGTCTTCTTCAAACTCTTCTTCGGAAGGGAAAGCCAACCACAGTATATACTATAAGGATTAAGCAGAGCGAACTCGCTAAACAGCTTGGAATAAGTCGTCAAGCATTAAATGTTCACCTTAGAAAATTGAGAGACCTAGGCTATGTAAGAACTGGAAGAGGGTTCATAGACATAACCGAGGAAGGATTAAACATTCTGGGAATTTCAGCCAATCCCGCATTCATATTCGTTAAAGTTTCACCTCTACAAAGAGGAGACGCCTACAAGAAAATGTCCAATATACCAGTTCAAAGACTATTCAGAGTCGCCGGAGACATGGACGCAGTACTAATTCTCGAACAAGAAAAACTGAATGAAGCACTGCAAAAGCTTTCAGAAATAGACGGAATACTAGACACAAGATCATACGTTACAATTCAAACCATCAAATGAGAGGCAGACTTAAATGAAGCTCTTCGAATACGAAGCAAAAAACATACTTTCAAGGTATGGAATCCCAATTCCCAGAGGAGGACTAGCAACAACCCCTGCGCAAGCAGAAGAAGTAGCTTCAAAACTTAAAGCGCCCTACGTTGTTAAAGCCCAAATTCTGGTCGCTGGAAGAGGAAAGGCCGGCGGAATAATTTTTGCGGAAAATCCACAGGAAGTCAGAGAAAAAGCTGAAAAACTTTTGAATTCTGAAATAAAGGGAATCAAAGTTCGAAGTGTATGGATAGAGGAGAAAATAGCGATAAAAAAGGAATTGTATTTTGGAGTCACTGTGGACAGATTTCAGAAAACCTATGTTGCAATTGCCTCTTCGGCTGGCGGAATGGACATAGAGGAAATAGCCGAAAAAATGCCGGAGAAACTTGTAAAGTTTCCAATAGACCCCCTTGAAGGGTTCCGAAGCTATCATGCAAATTATATGGCTAAGAAGCTTGGATATAAAGAAAAACAAATGCTTCAGCTAGCCTCAATCTTTACAAAGCTTTATAAGGCTGCAATGGATTACGACGCTGAACTCATGGAAATGAACCCTCTCGTAGAAACCATAGATGGCCAATTCATTGCCGCAGACGCTCGGCTCATCATAGATGACAATGCACTTTTCAGACATACAGACTACACGGCGAGACTGGCCGAAGAAGGCGAACTCAGCCCAGAAGAGATCAGAGCCAGAGAGAAAGGTCTAGCCTACGTTAAGCTCGAGGGAGACATAGGAATTATCGGCAATGGAGCCGGACTGGTGATGGCGACTCTAGACGCTGTACAGTTACATGGAGGGAAACCAGCCAACTTCCTAGATGTAGGCGGCGGAGCCCCAGCCGATAGAATAGCCGAAGCACTGAACATTGTGCTTTCAAATCCGAACGTTAAAGTTGTCTTCATAAACATTCTAGGCGGAATCACACGCTGCGACGAAGTTGCAAAGGGAATACTTGAGGCAAGAAAACGGCTCGGCTTCACAAAGCCAATGGTGATAAGACTCGTAGGAACAAACGAAGAAGAAGGCCGAAGAATACTTACAGAGGCAGGTATACACGTGCTGGACAGCATGGAAGAAGCAGCCAAAAAAGCCGTTGAAATAGTTCAAAAAGTTAAGCGGGAGGATTAAGAATGGGAATAATCGTTGGAAAGGAAACCAAAGCAATTGTGCAGGGAATAACTGGAACTCAAGGGAGTTTCCACACAAAATTGATGCTGGAGTATGGCACAAAAATCGTGGCGGGGGTTACTCCCGGTAAAGGCGGGCAAGAAGTGCACGGAGTTCCAGTCTACGATACTGTAAAAGAGGCATTAGAGCATCATGAAGCCGACGCCTCCATAATATTCGTTCCAGCAAGATTCGCCGCAGAAGCAGCCCTAGAAGCCATAGAAAACAACTTAAAAACAGTCGTCATAATCACCGAGCATATTCCAATTAAAGACTCAATTTACATAATGGCAAAAGCAAAAGAGAAAGGAACAACCATAATTGGACCAAACACCCCGGGAATAATAACGCCAGACGAATGCAAACTTGGAATAATGCCTTCACACATATTTAAGCCGGGAATAATCGGAATAGCCTCAAGAAGCGGAACCCTAACCTACGAAATCGCGTCCGGCCTAACAAGGGCTGGTCTAGGCCAATCAACATGCCTAGGCTTAGGCGGAGACCCGGTTGTCGGCCTAAACTTTATAGACGTCTTAAAAATGTTCAGAAAGGATGAAAAAACCGAAGCCGTGGTTCTTATAGGCGAGATAGGTGGAAACCTAGAAGAATTAGCGGCAAACTACATAAAGGAAACAAGTTATCCAAAACCAGTAGTGGCATTTATTGCGGGAAAAACGGCTCCGCCTGGAAAGCGTATGGGACACGCAGGCGCAATAATAATGGGGCGGGCTGGAACCGCTCAAAGCAAAATAGAAGCCTTTCAAAAGGCAGGTGTGGAAGTAGCTGAAAAGCCAAACGACGTAGCAAAAATACTTCTAGACAAACTTAAACGCTAGAAAAGTATATTTGGAGCTTTAACCCAAAAAGCCTAAAACTCAAGGTGAAAACAATGCCAGTAACAGATCCAGTGAAAAAGGCTATAGCGCAAAAGAGAAGACTCTACATGAAAATATGCCGCGAATGCGGAGCAAGAAATGCAGCAACAGCCACAAAATGCAGAAAATGCCACAGTAAAAATCTAAGATGGAAGAAAAGAGAGCTAGTACGCTGAGATTACCGTTTATATCCTATCTCTTCAAGTTTAAACCGAATCTTGCCTTTAAATAACCTAGAAACATGTAATAGTACATTAGTAACTGCTTGTTTGCAGGAATATAATCTTTGGAAAGACGCCAAATTAAAAATGTTTTAGGGAATGACCGGAGAAAGTTTTTGGCCATATAATAAAACGTTTTGCGTTGACGTCCATACTTCATTCTGAGATAGGCCATTTGCACTCCAGTGTCGATGTCCCACTGGTCTGCTTCACACTTTCTCTTGTGAATACAGTATGGGTCAGAAGTCGCTATCACCTTGAATCCCTTATTTTCAATATACTGCTTAATGTAATTGTCTTCGAAAAGGTGGAGGCCTCTTGGAATTTTCATGTCTTTTACGATGTCGGTTCTGATGAGAATATCATGCGTGCCCCCGCGAATCTTGAAGTTACTGATCATAAGCTCGGCGAGGTGCGTCCTCATATTATCGCATGTAAGGATCGTGTCTTTTTCTAGGCGGGGGCTCCAAGGAATGTCGGCTCCCCAAACTGCTCCTACAGAGGAGTTATTAAAATACTGGAACGCCTTGTTAAACCAATCTTTGCATAAGATAACATCGTCATCCACAAACATAAAATGAGAAGTTTTTACGTGTTTTATGCCTATTTCCCTTGCTTTTCCCCGCAAGGCGCGGGTTCTTATCACTTTTACATTGCTAAAAAACTGGTGAATCAAATCTAGGGTTCCGTCCTTGCTAAATCCGTCAACAACTATCAGCTGGTTTACCGGAACATTTCTCATGATACTTTCTAAAGATTCTTCAAAAACTCCAGGTGCATTTCTGGAAACACTGTTTTTAGTTAGAAGGACAACGTCAATCTTCATTTCATTCATCATTTCTCATGTTAAGCCATTTGGCAGGGCTATTAAATTTTGTTACCAAACCTAGGTATTAAATTTCTCTACGGCCATATATCCAAAATTCCCGGTAGCCTTAAGCCTTATTAACCAAGTGATTATATACGCATTAAAGGAGAGAATAAAGGCATGTTCAAGATTAAATTGGCAGATGCCCGTCTGCTGAAAAACATGATTTCGGCGATTTCAACCCTAATAGACGAGGCAACATTCAACATTTCTCCAGAAGGAATCAACCTTAAGGCCATGGACCCTTCACGCGTAGCCATGGTGGACTTCGAATGGCCGAAAACAGTGTTCGACGAGTACGTTTGTGAACAACCAACAAAAATGTGCATAAACATAAGCGAATTGCTTAAACTTCTGAGAAGAACGGGAAAGGATGAGTACGTAGAGCTTTCTCTCGATGAGAAGACGGGAAAGTTGCAGATAACACTTGTTGGAAAATATAGACGAACCTTCATGATGCCCACGCTTGAAACGGCAGAAGAGGAGATTCCGACTCCGAAACTTACATTTAATGTAAAAGCAAAAGCCACCACTGATGGCTTAAAAGGCGCATTGAATGAAGCTTCTCTCGTAAGTGACCACGTAAGGCTTGAAGCAGACACTGAAAAGCTGATTCTGAGAGCGACAGGAGACATTATGGGAGCGGTAATCGAATTAACGAAAGGCAGCGATGCACTCCTAGACATAGAAGTTTCCGAACCCTCCAAGGCAACCTACAGCCTCAGCTACCTATCTGAAATAGTTAAAGCAGCCTCCGCAACATCAGACATAGCGACACTTGAATTTTCAACAGACATGCCGATAAAACTAGATTTCCAACAACCAAGAGAAGGAAAACTCGTATTCTACCTAGCCCCAAGAATAGAAGTAGAATAATGCAAATTTAGGCAGCAAAATTGGTATTTACAAAGAACGACCTAGCAAAATACCCCTTCTTAAAAGAAGCAGCCAATTATGTGAAAAGAATCGGAATAGACATAAAAGATTTAACAGAACCAGAAAACCCCGTAATAACGAGAGCAGAAAGTCGTTTACATGAAGCCATACTTTTCGCAACTATAACCAGCCAATCCAGAAAGGAAGACATCGAAATATTGTCTTTTCCAATTGCGGTTCTAATGGCCGCGGCAACTAAAGATTCATTGATAAAAAGAAGGTATGCGCTGGCAGAAGCGAAGAGAGCCTACAATCTGATGAGAAAGGAGCCGAAGGAAAAGCTGATGAAAATAGCTGAAAACTTCAGGTGGAAAATAGAACAAGTCAGCTTGAATGAAAAACTGCCATACGAGTTTATGATTCATTTTACAGATTACTTAAGAAACACAAACGGGCTCCGCGAAAAGAAATGGAAACTGGTGAATAGGCTACTCGAAAACGGAAGAGTCTACTTGACTAAAAATGAGGCGGCAAGGCTTCTAGCCGAAGAAATAAGACGGCATGTAGAAGATAGAACAAACACAAAGGACCTTCCAGACCTTCCCGAAAATATAACTAAAAAGGTGGAAGCCCTAAAAAATTTAGCTTTATCAAGAAAAGAAAAGATAAAACTTGAAGAAATACCAAGAGAAGTGGTTATAGACGCATTTCCGCCTTGTATCAAAGTTTTATATGAAATGCTATCTTCGGGCAGACACCTCTCCCATATAGGACGTTTCACCCTAACATCCTTCCTAGTTAACATAGGAATGCCCACAGAATCAATAATAGACCTATTTAGGAACTTATCCGATTTTAACGAGAGATTAACTCGCTATCAAGTGGAACACATAGCCGGCGAAAGAGGTTCAAGAACACGATACACACCGCCAAAGTGTGAAACTTTGAAAACTCACGGGGTATGCCAAAACCCCGATGAATTATGTGAGAGAGTACGCCACCCACTCGCATATTATGGAAAGAAGTCAAGAAAAGTCAGAAAGAAATGAACTTTGTAGAGGAGTATTTGGGGAAAAGTTATATACATGCATATATCAATAACTGAAAGCGCCTATAAATAGGAAGACTCCTACAGGTCTAAGTAAGGGTAAATAATTATGGAGCCATTAGGGCTAACTCCGATAGAGAAGCAGTTCATAACCGAAAAAATTAGAGTTAGCCCTAACTGTTATAAGGTTAAAGGGAAAATACGAAGGAAACACGAAGTTGCAATAGTACTTCCAACTTATTGCGAAGCCGGAAACATCAGAAAATTAATAGAGGAAATTGAAAGCCTCAACATTGACCCCTTAATCTTAGTCGTTGACGATTCAAGTCCTGACGAAACCGCCAAGATAGTAGAGGAGATGCAGAAAAAATTTTCCAACATACTCCTAATTGTAAGGCCGGCCAAGCGGGGATTAGGAACGGCCATTACGGACGCGTTCAGATTCCTACTTTCACTTAGGCAAAAGCCAAAATACATAATAACCATGGACGCGGACTTCTCCCATAATCCTAGAGATATCCCCCGACTTCTTTCGCTAGCAAAAATGGGATACGACCTAGTTGTTGGAAGCCGCTATTGCCCCGGCGGAAAAACAGAAAAATGGAGTCCAATACGTGTTTTAATCAGCAAAATAGCAAATATATTCGCATCGACAATTCTTAATACAAAGGTGAGCGACTGCACAAGTGGATTTAGATGCTACTCCATAAGACTTCTTAAAGACGTAATTAGAAGACTCCATAGCCAAACATACGAAATACAAATTGAAACCATACGCCAAGCTGTAAAAAACGGCTTTTACATCGCTGAAATCCCAATAATCTTCACAAACAGAAAGCTGGGACGTTCTAAACTCACTTTGAATGAAATAAGACAATTTCTCTCCTACATAATCAAGGCAAACCTCGAGGAATATTTCGCCTTTCCAATCTACAATCTAGCTTTATTAAGGCTAAAAAACAGAAATCTATTTACACCTATGGAGACATATTTAACCCTACTTTTAGAGCAAAACAAAAAGCTAATTTAGAACCACAATTTATTTTCAGCAACCTAAAATAAGTTGTATAGGGAAGACCCATCAAATGCAAAAAATTAATCTTAACTTAAGTAAATTCGCTAAAAGGACGCTGAATATACTCTTGAAATTTTTGCCTTTAATTGCTCTCATTGTTCCATTTACCATTTTATACTTCTATCAGGAAGTGGCATTTCCTCAATATCCTTACATGATCTATCCTTCCGACGTATACACTGATACATTTGAAACCCTGTGGAAGGGAAGAGCCTTCTATATTTTCTTCGCGTGGTTCGCATGCTTAGAAATCATTTTAGGCTGGGAGAAGTTGCAACTCAAAATATCCAGCCTACGTTCTGTTAGAACGCTTGCGTTTATTCTAGCCCTTTTATTTCCAACCATATATGTAATCTACGCTAATTTTTATGGGTTAAATGCTTGGATTGTTGATAAGAGTTATGAAGCTGGGGTTGTTGAGTTCTGTGACTGGATGCCTCTGGCAATTGAACATCTTGTTTTTGCAGCAGCCTTTACCTTGATAGTTTTTCTGCAGTATGGGACCAGCGGCCTTAAAACTGTAATATTTTCTCCCATTCTTCTCGGGGTTATAGGAATATTGTATACTATCGATAATGTATTTCCCTATGGACATTTTATGCCCTTCCAAATTCTCACGCCAGCCACAGCCACACTTGCCCAGATGATGCTAAATTTTCTAGGATACGAAACGTCACTCTCATACGTAGAAAGCCCAAAGTATGGATGGACGCCCATATTAACTGCATGGGATCCCAACAATCCCATATACTCTCGCGCGGGATATCACATAGCTTGGGTTTGCTCAGGAATAGAAAGTCTAATACTATATACGCTTTTTATGCTAATCTTTCTAAGAACCATTAATCTTTCACGTATACAGAAGGTGATTTGCTTCATAATTGGCGGAGGCATAACATATCTAATCAATATCTTGAGGATAGTCATAATTTTCATTTTAGGAATTAACTTTGGAGCAGACTCGCCTGAAGTTCATCGCTTTCACGACTACTACGGCCAACTAATCTCCATATCATGGATAGCATTTTATCCATTAATAATAACAGCGAGTAGCAGTCTATGGAACAAAATTAAGTCTTTTATAGGCTCCCTTAAAAGTAATAGATGCTTTAAATGAGCTTCTCTTCCAGGTATTATAGCCATCAAGTAAGCCCTTCAGCACCGTGGGAATTAGCAATGGATCCATATTTAGTTTAATTTGAGATTTTAAGACGTAATCTCGAGGTGGAAAGAACATATTAAGAAGAAAACTAGGAAGCTTCAACACGTTGTTTCTGAAGAAATTTTTAAGATAGAAATAAGTGTGATTTCTAATATACCAGTACGCCCAGTTTCTGTCAAGTTTTTTCCCTCTAAATTTATGCCACACTAAAGCCTTTGGATTGTATATCAGTCTATATCCGAGTTTTCGTATACGTAAACATAGGTCTGTGTCATCTCTATAGCCTGTTCCAAGGTAGTTTTCGTCGAAGCCGCCCACCGCTAATAATAGGTCTCGTTTAAACGACATATTACAACCAATAAATGAGTCAACCTCAATCATATCGTCCGCTGGTAGATCAAAATTTCCAATGACCAAACCATTAGTAAAGACTTTTCCAACATCCTTTTTACTTATTTCTACATAGGAATCTGCAGGTGTTCCATAGGGAAGAACTCGCCCCCCTACACCTCCAACAGTCTTATCTTCGTAAGGTTTGACAATCTCGGTTAACCAATCTTCAGATAATATTACATCGTCATCCAAAAACGATATTATGTCTCCTTTTGCCATAGAAATGCCAATGTTTTTGGCGTATTGTCTGTTTTTCTCTCTAATGGAAATGAATCGTATAGGAAATCGGTCTTTTAACTTTGGGGTTTGATCCTTTGAATGGCTGTCTACAACTATAACTTCATATGGTTTATTTTTAAGGCTGAAAATCGAGTCTAGGCATTCTTTTAAGTCATGATAGCGATTATATGTAGGTATTACTACGGAGACCTTGAAGTGCAAGCATAGACACCTTTTAAGATTCATTCCAAAACAGATAATTTGAAGGAATTTTTTCAAAGTTTGATTTTCCAGGAGGCAACCATTCAACGGTAAGGAGAAGATCCCCGTGAAGCTTCATATAATCAATTTGAAATGTGTGGAATCCTTGCTTCAAATATATTTCAATTTCAGATTGCATTGAACTGTTAAGAACCTTTAGGACGCTTAAAATTATTTGCCCATCCAATATGAAGGAGACGTATCCATTATGCGTGATCTCAAAGGTATATTTTCCATCCTGAGGGATGTAAATTCTCCCTTTGATGAAAGTGCTGAAGGCATCTTCATGAGTTAGGGGAGATGGATTCTTGATTCCAAATTTCCATTCCATATTTAGGAATGGTGCGGAAATGTCTGGTGATTTCTTTAAGTATAGAAATGAAGACTCGATAAATGTAAAGTGATCTTTCCATGGAGGTTTCCATGTTAGGAATATATAGGGAATATTTGAAAGGTCAGCATTGCTCCTTTCATATTCTATTCTAATAGAGTGGAATCCTCTTTCTAACATTACGCTGCAGTTTTCCTTAGAGTGAGAATCTGCCCGCAGTAATTCCTGGGCATCTAGGTAAAAGTTAGAGAAACCGCCTATGCTTTCTAACCGGAAACTATATTCTCCATCTATTGGAATATAAAGCCATCCTTCAAAAGTCAAATTAAAAGTTTCCTTTGCCACTTTTTGGGGAATATCAAAATTCACCGCTCCAATTATTGAAAACACGGTTTTTTCATAAGTTAGGTCATTTCCTGAATTATCCTTATAGAGAATTCTCATTTTGATTCCTTGATTGTAAAATTTCACTAACACTCCATTTTCTCCAACTGGAAAGGTGACGTTCCCGGAGTAATTTCTCTTTAAAAGCCAGATTCCATCAGCGGCATATTGAACATTAAATTTGTTATTTCTCGTTAAATTGTAAACCAATTTCGCGAGGGCGTAGGTATACCAAGGATGCTGCGTGTCTATAAGTATGTAATCAAAATTTAGATTCTCCGTTAAATTAAATGTATCTGTAATGGCATAAATATAGAATCTTCTGCTTAAATGAGGGAGTAAGTCATTTTGGGTTAAGACTGAGGCATTAGAGGGAATCAGTTTTACTATCTTTTCCACAAGATGATCATGCTCTGTTACCGTTGGAAACTCTACGTTTATTCCTAAAATGTTTACGTATGCTGTGATAATGATTAGCATTAAAAATAAAGTTCCAATGAACTTGCAAGCTTTAATAGAAACATGTTTCCTGAAGAATTTAACAAACTGATAGTTGTAACTAAATTTTTGTTTGAGTGTTTTCAGTCTTTTAACGCCGTAAATTGCAGATATAAACACGAAAGGTGTTACGAAGGCGACGTATTGATATCCTAAAGGCGTATAGTATGGAGGGTAGTTTGAGAGAAAAGCTGCTAGAAACCATGGAGTAGCTATCAGAAGCGACGGCAAATCGAGAAGTGAAAGAAAGACCACTGGCGCCAGTAAGCCGAAGAGATATAGAAGTTTCTGGTCGGCCGATGCGAAAAACATGCTTACGACTTTTACAGGGTTGGTCAGTAGGTTAAAGATGAAACCGGAAAGATCATGTACGGGATCTCCAAAAGCTTGCCAGTTCGGATGCGGAGGAGCAGTTGGATTTATCATTAAGACTAACCTTTTAGCGAGTAGAAAGAAGGCCGCCCCAAGGAACATTGTTATAACGGATGAAGCTATGCTTTTTTCTGAGAACAAGCCTTTAAAATTAAGGCTTCTGAGCATTCGGAGTACCTTCTTTCGGTTACTCCATATGCCATAGAGACCAAAGAACACAACTATTAACCCAACGAACTCTATGACCATTAATGAAAGTAAAATTGAAAGAAAGTATAGTTTCCATTTTTTCCTTCTGAAGTAGTAGAAGGCTGAAAAGAAGAGTAGCGGCAAAAACACTTGTACATGAAAGTCGAAGAACAGCATGGAGACCATTGGCGGATAGCCCAAGTAGAGTAAAGCAAAAATCAAAGCTTGTTTCTGGCTTTTAGTCTCATATAAGGCTAGTTTATAAAGTGGAACGGCGGCTAGACCAGCTATTAATGTCTGTGAGACCAGTAGAGTTTCAGTTGTTTGGAAAATGGCGTAAATGGGCACTAGCATGAAAAGAATAGGAGAAAAATGGATACCGAAGAAATTGCATGCAGGATTTATGGCGATTTCAACTGTATACCAGAATATTCTACCATGAACTGTTGACCATAGTACTTGTTCATAAATGCCTAAATCCCATGCGGTGGATTCAAAAGCATAGTGCTTTTGTATAGTAAGATATGAAAAGAGAACTGTATAAGTAAGAATAGAAATCGCTAAAATGATTATGGCTTTATGCCTTTGTATAATTAATGGGGCGTCATTTAGCTTTGGCATCGAAATTAATTGGTGGTCTACTCCTAATTAAGGATTAAAGTTTTGAGTTATAAAAGGAATTTAGAAATGCGGATGTGAATCTAGAGATGGACGATAAGGCGTTGACTATTATCAGTGATCCCCTGCTAAGCGAGTTTGGCCCAACAAGACCAGTACTGCTAATAGCTAGGGAATTAGCAAGGAGAGGCTTTCAAATAGAAGTGATTTCCGCGAAAATTTCGACAGATATAGAACACAAGTTGAGATCTGAAAATATTTCATTTCGGAGTCTTCAAGAAGACTTTTTTCAAGCGGATGAATCTTTAGTTTGGTTTAAATGTTGGTTTGATGAAGCATTATTTTCAAGGAATTCCAAAAAGATTGGTGAACTGAAGTTTCCCGTTCTTAATTTTTCGAATACGATTGCTTCTTCTTCATATTGCTGGTATGCTCAAGGTCCGCCTACAGTTACTTTAAAGAATATTAAAGAGCAGCTTACCTTGAAATACAAGCTATTTTATAGTTTTTCATCAAAGTTTTTGGAATTTTTGGACAGAAGGCTCACGCGGGAGTTCGCGGAAAAAACTGAGCATGTTGTAGCTAACTCTCGTTATTTGAGCCGCGTTTACCATAGTTTTGGCGTAGAAGTGTCTAGGGTCATATATCCTCCTTTAGATTGCGAAGTTTTTCATCCGAAGAAAGCTAGGACATCTTCGAATTATATTTTAACTTACTTTGGAAAGGAAACCAAGTTTAATGTTATAAAAGAATTGGCGAATCTTGGGGCTGAAATAGTCGTGTTTGGCGGAAAAATGAGCAATGCTCCGAAATGGATGCTTCAGCATCCCAAGATCCGTTTTCTGGGAAGAATAAGTAATGAAAAACTTGTTTCACTTTATTCAAATGCTCTTGTCACGGTTTATCCCTTCTTGGATGAACCTTTCGGGTATATTCCCGTCGAAAGCATGGCTTGCGGGACACCAGTTATCACTTTTAATAGGCAAGGACCAAGCGAAACGGTTGTAAATGGGGTAACTGGCTGGTTGGCTAGAACAGATAGAGAATTAATCGATATAACATTAAAAGTGTGGCGGAGAGGTTATCCATCCTCAATGAGAAAAGAATGTAGAAAGAGAGCGCTTCTTTTTGACAAAAGTAAGATCGTTAAGGAATGGCTAGATTTGTTGGAGCAATAAATTATCAGAAGATTTATTCTGGGTGGATGATTAATTTACGCAGCGATGAAGTCTAAGGTTTTCATCCAGAGAATGTTTCGTGAATATTATAAAAGTGAAGCCTCCGCTATTAGAGAGCCAACGAGCATTGAGCAGCGGGAATTCGGCTTCATAATGTTTGGGGAGGGAATGGTTCGTCATAAAGGCTTCAAATGTAGAGATGACCTTGTATCCTTTTTAGGAGAGTTTGCGCCTTCTGACGCTTATTATTCATGCGCCTATTATGAAAATCCCGAAGCGGAAATGGATGAGAAGGGATGGCTTGGCGCAGATCTAATTTTTGACATTGACGCTGACCATATAAGTACGCCGTGTAAAAAGACGCATGACAGTTGGACTTGTACAAGTTGCGGCTTTAGGGGTTATGGGCCTACGCCAAAGAGATGCCCCAGTTGTGGAATGGAAAAGTTTGAAGAGAAAATTTGGCTGTGCGAAATCTGTTTGGAGTCGGCGAAAAACGAGACAATGAAACTTATTGATGTTTTGACCAGTGATTTCGGCTTTTCGCTGGACGAATTGAAGGTCTATTTTTCTGGGCATAGGGGCTATCATGTTCATATTGAGAGCGAGATTATTAGAGGCCTAGATGCTATGGCTCGAAAGGAAATCGTCGACTATATCATTGGCTTAGGTTTGGATGCAGGCTTTCACGGCTTTAATTTTTACGGTAGAGGCTCAGTTATTGAGGGGCCAAGCCTAGAGGATGCTGGCTGGCGTGGGAGAGTTGCGAGAGGAACCTACGAGTTTTTGCTGAGGGCTTCGGCTAATGACCTCAAAAAGATTGGTTTGAGAAAGAGGGAGATAGAGGCAATATTAAGTCAGAAGGATTATATACTTGAGAATTGGGGTCGACGTAACCCTTGGGCTTCGCTTAAGGGAGTAGGCGGCAAAACATGGATGAAAATTGCTGAGTATGGAGCTAAGCTTCAGGCATGCCAGATAGACACGGTGGTAACTACTGATATTCATAGACTAATAAGACTTGGAGGCAGTTTGCATGGAAAGACAGGCTTCAAAAAGGTTGAGGTTTCGCATGGAATTGAAGGATTTGACCCGTTGAAAGAGGCTGTTGCATTTCATAGAGGAACAGTTACAGTTTTTGTTTATGAGGCCCCTGAATTTAGGGTAGGAGAAGAAACTTATGGACCTTTCAAGGAATGTAAAGTTGAAGTGCCGACTGCTGTTGCTATGTTGTTGCTTTGCAAAGGCGCGGCGGAAGTGCCTGAATAATGTATGAAGAACTATACAAAGCCTGGAAAAAAGAGAAAGAAAGCTTGAGACTTCAACCGTTGCCGAAGGATTTCTATGAGAAAATAGCCGAATATGTAAGAAAGATTCGTGAAGAAAGCCGAATGATAGATAACAAGACAACTAAAGGAAAATTAGCCAAAAGCGAGTATGAAAACGTTAAGAAGATGATAAATGAGCTTTTAAGGCTTAGACTGGAAAAAATTCTAAATTCCTTAAGCTCTGGAGAGGAAATTCCCAAAAACTGCTTGACTCGTGAAGAAGAGAAAATTGGCGAAAAATCCTTTTTAATTGTCGAAAAGTTTGAAGAATTAGCGAAGAATCTGCTTCATGGCAAAGTTTCTGCTGGCGCCAGCAAAAAAAGTAGACGGAAAGTTGTGGTTCGTTTTCTTAAAGATGTTCCAGCTATTGTTGGCGCCGATCTCAAGACCTATGGACCTTTCAAAGTAGAGGATGTGGCTTCTATACCTGTTGAAAATGCGCGGGTTCTGGTTAGGCAAGGATTGGCTGTTGAAGTTGAAACAGATTAGTTGACGGCTTAGGCTAGAAACAGTTAAATATTTTTGTTAGGGTTGTTTTGTAGCTAAAGTTAGTGAACAGAAATGAAGGTTCCTAAGGAAATTAGAACTTACTGCCCGCGATGTAGGGCTTATCAAGTTCATACGGTTACGCTGTATAAGGCTGGAAAGCGTAGGGCACTTGCCAAGGGCGAAAGGCATCACGAGAGAGAAAAGAAAGGTTATGGCGGGCAAAAATATCCCTTGCAGCGTAAATTTGCAAAAACTACCAAAAAGCAGACCTTGAAGCTTAAGTGTAAGGTTTGTGGCTATACGCGGCATCGAGAAGGTGTAAGACTTAGAAAGCTTGTCATAGAATAGGGAGGTTGAAAGCTTGAGTAGTGAATGGGAAAAGTTGATTCCCGCGCCTAGAAGTCGATTTTTGAGGGTTAAATGTCCAGAATGCGGAAATGAGCAGCTAGTTTTTAGTCACGCATCTAATCGTGTCTACTGTAATGTTTGTGGAGCCTTGCTTGCCGAGCCTACTGGTGGAAAGGCAGATATTAAAGGCGAAATAGTAGCAGTTCTAGAATGAATAAATGGTGATTATTATGGTTATTAAAAGGGCTGAATGGCCTGAAGTAGGAGATTTAGTCATCGCCACCGTAAGAAGAATAGTCGAGTATGGCGCCTACGTTTACCTCGACGAATATGGAAAAGAAGGCCTACTTCATATTTCAGAAATTTCTTCTTCATGGATTAGGAATATACGAGACCATGTCCGCGAGGGGCAGAAACTCGTTTTAAAAGTGTTAAGAGTTGACCCAGAAAAAGGACATGTAGACCTCTCCTTAAGAAGAGTAACCAAACGAGAGAGAATAGATAAGATTTATCTTTGGAAACGCGAAAGAAAGGCTGAAAGCCTCCTAAGAAGCGCAGCCGAGAAGCTTGGATTATCACCTGAGGAAATCTACGAGAAAGCAGGAACCGTTCTTGAGGAAAAATTTGGTGGAATATATGATGGCCTAGAAGAAATTGTTAGAAGCGGTGCGAAGACTCTGATTGATGCTGGCATCCCCGAAGAAATTGCGAAAGTTTTGGAGGAAATTGCAAGGGAGAAGATTAAGATTCCAACCGTTAAGATAAAGGGATTCTTTGAGCTTCAATGCTACAAGCCGGAAGGAGTAAACATAATAAAACAGGCCTTAATGTCCGCGGAAAAAGTCGCGGACGGCTTAAACGGCCAAGTCAAGCTTTACGTTGTCGCTCCACCCCGCTATGCCATTGAGGTAATCGCGGAAGACTATAAAACAGCAGAGCAAATAATGGAGAAGGCAAAGGAAGCAGTGCTGAAGAACATAAATAAGCTTGGAGGACAAGGTTCATTCAAAAGGGAGAAATAATGGGCTGGCTTCTAAGAAAATGCACTAAATGCGGAAAATACACTTTAAAAAGGGATAAATGCCCCTATTGCGGAGGAACAGTAAAAATTCCTCATCCAGCAAAGTTCTCGCCGGACGATAAATACGCCAAATATAGAAGAATGTTAAAGGAGGAACCAAAAAATGAAAAAGACAACAATAATTGAAAAGGACTCAATACAGCTTGAAAATCCTGTATTAATTGAAGGATTGCCCGGTCTCGGAATGGTTGGAAGAATAGCTGTAAGATATTTAATTAAAAAGCTTAAAGCAAAACCTTTCGCTCACCTCTATTCGCCACACTTTCCCTACTACGTAATTGTAAACAAAAGGGGAAACGTTAGGCTTCTCCGCGGAACATTCTATTATTGGAGAAATCCGGAAAACAGGGACCTAATATTCTTTACAGGCGACAGCCAAGCACAAACAATTGAGGGACAATATGAAATTGCAACGAAAATAACTGATTATGCGAAAAGGAAAGGCGTAAACCTCATTGTCACATTGGGAGGCTACAGAAAAGAAGTAGAGGGAACTCCAAGAGTTTATGTTGCCTCTACCAGTGAAAAACTGCTGGAAAAAGCCCTAAAATCCGAATGTATAAGAAGCCCCTCTGGAAATCCAATAGTTGGAATCGCCGGAATACTCTTAGGCATAGCCAGATTCAAGGGAATCAAAGCTCTCTGCCTCCTAGGCGAAACAAGAGGATACATGCCCGATCCAAAGGCCGCCAAAAGCGTGCTGAATGCTTTGTGCAAAATTCTAGAATTGAAGGTTGATCTCTCTGGCTTGGATGCCGAAATTGAAAGGGCTGAAAAGCTTCTTGAGAAAATGCATGAGATAGAGGCTAAACGCGAAAGTTATGTTAGACAATTGAGAGAGGAGGAAAGAGAAAGAACAAGCTATATAAGCTAGCCTTTAGGCTGGCAGCCTTATTTTTCCACATTCTATAAGCTTTTTTACGTTAATATAATCCTTGTAGGTGTTTATCGTATACCATTCTCCTTCGAGTTTCATTCCCTTCAAGAGCTTGTCTTTGGCGATAACTGGCAACGCTTCTCTTTCTAAGTCTCCAACATCGGGAAAATATCGCTCAATTACCTCACGTTTGAAAACGTAATGGCCTGCGCTCACGTAAAAGTCAAGCAGGGGCTTTTCCTCAAAGCCGACAACGAAGTCTCCTTCAAGATTGACCACTCCGAATCCGATGTGGGGCCTAGCCAACAGAATGGCTGCTCCTGCATCTGCGTAATCAAAGAGGCTTCGCGGATTATACGTGACTATGTCGTCAACGTTCATGACGTAAACTAATTCTTCCTCGGCTTTCTTGATGGCATTTTTGACGGCGCCGCCTGTTCCAAGCTTCTCTTTCTCTATTACCTCTACAACTTCATGGCTTGTCTCTAAATGCTGGTTTGAAGAGAGAATTATTCTTGTAAAGCCGTGCTTTTTTAGCCATTCGATTTGTAGGTCGAGTAGAGTCTTTTTTGTAGGTTCCTCTATTAGGGGTAAGAGCGGCTTCGGAATCCACGTGTGTGGTTTTAGACGCCAGCCTGTTCCTCCGCAGAGGATTATAGCTTCAACCATTTTTATCACCCTTTTG
>Ga0164311_10000164_pt1 | contig 25901 bp, 20 predicted proteins | sample GuaBasSedimGuay2_FD_121796 | JGI IMG/M metagenome (GOLD analysis project Ga0164311, IMG submission 121796) | Subseafloor sediment microbial communities from Guaymas Basin, Gulf of California, Mexico - Guay2, Core 4569-9, 9-12 cm | ecosystem: Environmental > Aquatic > Marine > Hydrothermal vents... | reverse complement strand
TTAGGAGGGATGTTAGAACCTTGGCCATGGTGATAGGTATGCCCATAATAGTGATGGTTCTCTTCGGCTGGGGTTATGGGGGAGGAATGGGGCACATACCTATAGCTGTCGCTAACCTCGACCCTGAAGGTATGCTTAGCTGGAGCTTTGTAAACATCGTTGAACAGTCTAAGGCTTTCCACGTAGTGGCTTACGTGGACAGCCTAGAGAAGGCGGAGGATATGGTGCAGGAGGGACAAGTATTAGGCGCCATAGTGATCCCGGAAGGCTTTACCCAGAGCTATCTGGTCGATGGAGCCTTCGTAATCCTAGTGACAGACGAGTCTATGCCAAGTATTTCTAGAAGCCTTAAAGACCATACTGCGGCTCTCTTAACCAGCGCTGACGCTACGCTTAGCGCTGAAGTAGGGGTTCAGGGACCTAGGCTCTCCCTAATCCTCACTACGCTATACGGCCCTGAATTGAAGAGGATAGACTCCTTCATGCCTGTAGTTTTAGGTATGATATTGCTACTGCTTCCAGCCACGCTGATCTCCGTGGCCATAGCTAGGGAGAGGGAGAAGGGTACCTTTGAGGCGCTGGTTATGTCTCCACTTAGGCGATGGGAGATCATCGTAGGTAAGCTTCTGGCCTATGGCTTTGTGACATTCCTTGACCTCCTATTAACGCTAGCCATAGCCCTCTACGGCTTTAAGGTCCTTATGAGGTGTAGCTTAATCGATATCTTAGCGGTGTCCACGCTTTTCCTTGTAGGCTCCTTAGGTTTAGGCTTAGCTGCCTCGGTGGTCTCCCGTAATCAGCTTCAAGCTTACCAGATCTCCACCTTCATTTTCATACCTGCGCTGCTTTTCTGCGGAGCTTTCGCTCCTGTCGAGATATTAACGCCTAGCAGTAGGATAGTGGCTTACATAAATCCTCTATACTACTTCGTCGATGCCTTGCAGTCGTTGATGGTTAGAGGGCAGCCCCTCTACATGATGCTGTGGGACCTCACTCCTCTCTTCATCTACGTCGTCGTTACCTTGACCTGTTCGCTACTGCTGTTTAAGGCGAGGGTGGATTGAAATGAAAAGTAGAGGAGTCATCTTGGCCGTGACCCTGCTCCTCCTGGCTATCGCTATGCTAAGCATATCCGTGAAGGCTGATGAGAACCGGTTCGAGGTTAAAGACGCTTACTGGAGCAGCTACACGCAAGGCTCAACGAGCTACTTCTCAGTGGTCCTTAGCTATAAGGGAGAATATCCAGCCTCTGACCTTGAAGCTACGCTAACTCCTGGCCCAGCCTCCACGGGAGGCTCTAATACAGATTCCTATAGCGAAGAGGTGGAGGCTGGCCAGCTCGTGCTCTTCACCTTTACCTTGAATACTCCTCTAAACCCTGAGGTCCCCTCCTATGACGCTGAGCTCAGAGTGAGCTACGAGGCAGGTGGTGAAAGTAAGGAGGAGAGCTTAACGGTGCCCATAACCCTCTATGGCCTACCCACTCTAACCTTATCAGCAACCCCCTCCGAACTGAAGAAGGGGACGGTTACTGAGGTTGAACTCGTGGTGAAAAACGAGGGCACAGGAGCGGCCAGGTTGATAAACCTCATTGCTTCATCAGCTACGCCTTACTTAACGGTGGTTGAGGGCAGTGCCTCGCTTATAGGGGTTCTTTCGCCTTCAAGTTCTTCGTCCGTCTCCTTGAAGCTCCACGTTCAAAGCCTTGCTCTCGATAGTGTGGCGCTCACCGTCACAGCCACCTACCTAGACCAGTTCGGCAATGCCTACGCTAGCACCTACACTCTCGGCTTCACCGTGGAACCTATGCCTCCTGTTCAATTATCTTTAAGCCTAGACCCCTCAGTCATAGTGCCCGACGATGTGAACTACGTGAAGCTTATCGTGGAGAATACAGGTTTTCTTGAAGCATCCAATATATCCATCACTTTAACCCCTGCTCAAGGATTAGTTATCCTAGGGTCCAACTACCTCACCTTTGACTTCATCGAGGCGGGAGGGAGTGTTGAAGCCCCATTAGCCATCTACGCGCCTCCGACGTTATACGGTGCCACTGTGCTCTCGGCTTCCTTAAGCTACCGTGACGGCGAAGGACGCTCCTATACGTATCTAGCCTCACTAGGCTTAGAGGTAGGTGGTGAAGCGGAGTTTATAGCTTTGAGGAGCAGCTATGTACCTCCTTCAGTATTTCCGGGAGATGAAGGCGTAGAGTTGAAGGTTGCTTTAGCTAATATTGGGAGCTACGCTGCTGAGGACGTGGAGGTCAGGCTAGTAACCCCTGAAGGCATAACGCCTACCTACGCGGGGTCCGACGAGGTCAACTTAGGCACTCTTCCAATCGGTGAGTATAGGGAAATCAGTTTCTACGTCGACTTAGACGAGGAACTTGAGCCTGATAGATATAACCTAACCTTAACGGTTAGCTATGATGGAGGGATGCAGAACTTAACTTTACCCCTCGAGGTTTCAAGGAAAGCTAGGTTCGAGATTCTCGAGGCATACACGGAGCCTACTGTACTTAAACAAGACGAGAGGGGGGTTAGGGTCGTGTTGCTTCTACGTAACGTCGAGGATGTCGAAGCAGAGCAGGTCAGAGTTAGGTTGCTGGGCTCAACGTTTAGCGGTACTACAGTGTCCTTCCTAGGGACTATGGAAGGCTCCTCAACGGCTACAGCCAGCTTTGAGGTGGACGTCAGCCCTACTGCTCCCATAGGCCAGGTGGATGTGGAGCTTCAAGTTTTATGGGTTCAGCGTGGAAGGACATTGACGCAAAACTTGTGGATGGATGTCTACATTGAGAGAGGCGGTTTCCTCATAAACATGGACTGGTTCTGGGAGGCTCCGCTTTATATGAAGCTGATTTACGCCACCGTCTTTATCCTAGCGGCCACCGTCGTAGCGGTGGTGGTTAAGAGGAAAGTTCGAGCCCAGCCTTGAAGCGCCTATAAGTCGCGTAGTCCACGTACTTCAAGAACTTGTTCTCAGCCTGCCACTCCACCGTAAACTTCTGCCTCTCTCTTTTCGTTTCTATGAGCGGAGTGGTAATGAAAACATACGCATCGCTCCCCGCGCCTGAGCCATAGCTTACGAGCAGTATGCGTTGGTGGGGCTTAGCCTTATCAAGCACCGCTGCTAGGCCTAATGGGCTTGAGCTAGAGTACGTGTTGCCGAACTTAGATACCTTGAGGCCTAAGCTATACTGCTCTTCCTTGAAACCTAGGCTCCTCGCAGCCTTTACGGGGAAGGTAGGGTTGGGTTGGTGAAGGACGAAGTAGTCGAAGTCTGAAGGTTTATAGCCAAACTTGTCCATAAGGCCTTTAGCCGCCTTCTCCACGTGTTTAAAGTAGGCAGGTGCTCCAGTGAACCGTCCTCCATGCCTAGGATACTCCTGCGTATCCCTCCTCCAGAAATCAGGCGTATCCGAGGTACAGGAGTACCATGCCTCGACCTCAGCTATCACGTCGTAGAGCCCGAAGATGAAGGCGGAAGCTCCATAGCCCACGAAGAAGTCTAGTTCTCCCCCAGCGGTGTTACGAGGAGCGGCTTGGGCGTTGTCGGCCCCTATCACCATCACGTACGGGGTCTCCACGAAGGGGTAGTACGCTAGGGCAGCTGCATCCTTAAACATACTCGTCGCTGCTTTGCAGGCGAACTGGGTGTCTATGGCATCAACCTCCTGTAATTCTCCCGGCAGCTTTACCCCTAACTCTAGTACCTGTGCTACCTTGGAGGCTATGGGCTTAACCGCGTAGGGGTTAGACTCGGAGCCTACGTAGACTTTCTTAACGAGGTGAGGGTCTACGCCGGCATGGATTAAAGCCAGCTTCCCAGCCTCAACCGAGGCTGTGATGGCATCCTCATCTATGAAGGGCACCGTCCTCTCTAAGCCTTCCTCCTTTATCCTAAACCTCGAAGTATAGACGCCGTAGCCAACGATCCCAGGCTTTTCCGCTTTTTCTCGGGGTTCCTTGGGCTCAAATCGCTGATACGGATAGTACTCGTCGGCGAGGGTGAAGGCAAGGGAAATGGTGGGTACGATCTCACTCCTCTCAACGGCATATCTTCTCCTAATCCTCGGAACTACCTCCTTTCCTTCAAGGGCTGAAGGCTCAATATCTTCCTCGTCTAGGATTAAGTCAGTTAACCTGCCAGGTACTTTGATATCCCCGTCGTGGAACGAAACAATGCCGTATATGTAGCTATTAAGCCCCCTAAACCTATTGGTAGGCTCCCTTATCGCTGTGCAGACCTCCAGTATACCTTTTTCATAGAATAGGTCGAGACACGCCATCTTACCTATGCTAGATCTTCCACAGACGCCGCAGTAATGCCTCACGTTAAAGTACTCTCTACCACATATGGTGCACTTAGCTCCCCTTAGCCTATCTCCTATGTACGAGACTCTACGTTCGATAGGCTCGCTGCTCATGGAACCTCCCTCGACAAGATGTGCACGTAGGTTTTAGTGCCGAAGCCCTCATGTTCAACCACCAAGCCTGCCCTTGCCTTACCGGTGAAGGAAACTTGCCTCGCCTCAGCCTCTTCGCGTAGCTGTTTAGCCACCTCTATTACCATGGCTCCACCGCTAGCGCCAAGAGGGTTGCCGTCGGCTTTCCTTCCTCCACTAGTGTTTACGTAGAGCTCCCTCGCACCCTCTAGCTGGTAGACGTTTCCTGACTCGAGGCTTTCCTTCACCTTAGCCCAGCCTTCCCCTTTACCGTAAAAGCCTAGATCCTCTAAGGCTATGAGTTCAAGTAGCGTGGACTGGTCGTAGAGCTCAGCCACACCTATGTTCTCCGGCTCCATTTTAGCCATGTCGAACGCTACCTCAGCCGCCAGCCTCGTAGCTAGGAAACCAGCCCTGCCCTGTCTACAAGGATAGGAGATAAAGTCGGTGGAGGAGCCGAAGCCTACCACGTATACGGGGTCCTCGCATAGTTTAGAGGCGACCTCAGGGCTAGCTAGTATCACTACGGAGGCGCCGTCAGATATAGGTGCGAAGTCGTATAGGCCCAGAAGCTTCCTCTCCTTTTTCCTAGCCTTTAAGACTTCACTGATCGTTATAGGCTTGTTATGGAAGTGAGCTTCTTTATTGAGCGTAGCCCATTGATGGTTCTTAACCGCTATCATCGCTAAGGCCTCCAGCAGCTCATCGGCCTCTTCCTGGCTTAACCCATACTCCTTCACGTAAAGCCTCATCATCAACTCGTGGTTGGCCTCAGGGCTGCCTCCAGCGTAGTAGCTCCAAGGGTCTTCCAGGATCATCAAGTCGTCGCGTATCTTATCCCACCTATCAGTTAGCTTCTCGACTCCTCCTACTAGGGCGAGTTTACAGCGCCCCGCCATTATGGCGGTGTAGGCGTTGAAGAGCGCTGAGCTGAAGGACCTACACTTCTCCATGGGTACGTGGAGCTCCAATAACTCGGACATGAAGCCCTCCTCAAGCCCTATTTTGTTGGTGAGCTGAAGGAAGTAATCGGAGAGGAAGCAGTATTCTAGGTCTTTACGCTCCACTCCAGCTAGGTCTAGGGCTTTAAGCCCAGCCTCCTCTATGAGCTCCTCAGGCGATCTTTCATATAGCTCGCCGAACTTAGTCCTGCCGTAACCTATAATGGCAGGGTACTTAGACAATGTAGCTCCCGACGAGAAACGCTTCTGTATTTCCAAGGCTTTAAACTTATAGTTTCTAGGAGCGATATGGAGGATTCATATTGCTCGCCGCGAGGAAGATAGAGATGGATGAGGATTGGTTGAAAGCTCTTGTAAAAGAGGCGTCAACCTCACCTCAAGAGGTATGCGGCTTCCTCCTAGGAAGTGTTGAGGGTGAAACGGTTAAGGTGTTGAGGGTTTACCCATCGGTTAACGTAGCTCCTTCACCCACTCGGTTTGTGGTTAGGCCTGAGGATATCTATGAGGCCCATGTTAAGGCTGAGAAGCTTGGCTTGGAGGTGGTGGGAATCTATCATTCCCACCCTGCTCCTCCAAATCCCTCCGACGCTGACCTTGAAGGCATGAAGAAGTGGCCCATAATCTGGCTTATCGTAAGCTCGCTCGACGGCTCAGTTAAGGCATACATATTTAGAGGAGCTACGGCAGTAGAGTTAGAGTTGGTCTCTAAGCGTAGGATTTAAAGTCCTAGCCGGTACTGTTGAAGCGAGGTCGATAAGTTGAAACTCGTCGATATAATGTGTGTTAGACCTCACATTTACTGGAACGATCCACTCATTACCGCCCTCAGTATAATGGCGGGCAGGAGCAGGAAAAGCCCTTACCGGGTAGTGGTGGTTGATGAGAAGCAGCGGGTTAAAGGAGTGTTGACAGGCCGCCGAGTCCTCGAGATCCTCATAGGTAGACGAGGAACTTCGCTGATGGAGAGCAGGGGGGTCAAGGGGATGTTGAGGGAGAACGTGAGCCTCTTCATAGATGAGCCTCGCCCAGTTTTCACTGAACACATGCCTTCCCTCGCAGTTTTCCAGTATATGGTTGAGAATAGGATAGGCTTCGCCATCATAGTGGACGATAACTGGGTGCTGCAAGGCTTAGTAGATGACGCCTCCATCCTTAACGGGCTTAAAGGTGAAGACTTCGGCTTACCCGTGAAGGAAATAATGACAAGCCCTGTCCATAGCATCAGCCCTGACTCAACCCTTATGGAAGCGGCCAACTTGATGGCGGACTTGAGGGTACGTAGGCTACCCGTGGTTCAGCGGGGTGAACTTAAGGGACTAATAACCATCACAGACCTACTGAACCACTTATTGGTCGGAGAGAGGCACGTGGAGCTTTTACTGTACGATGTGAAGATCGAGGATATTTTTAAGGAGACCGTTGACCGCGTCATGAGCAGAGAGGTCTTAAGCGTAGCCCCTGAAGATGATGTCGGCAAAGCTATAGAAATTATGACCAGTAGGGATGTAAGCGGCTTGCCTGTAGTATCGAAGGATGGCCGCCTCGTAGGCCTTGTTAGTAGGATAGATGTCTTAGTAGGGTTGTCCAAGGTCAAAGGTGTTTCAGCGGTGTTCGACTTAATGGTGAGCCAGCTTGTCAGTTGAGAAGAACATCGAGGACTATGAACGCGTAATAGGTAGGGATGAAATAAAAAGCATCATGGAGCTGGCCGAGAGGGTTAAGGGCGCCCAGGTGGTCCATGTCAACGCCACGTCCTATGGTGGAGGCGTAGCGGAGATTCTCAAGAACCTCGTCCCGCTTGCCCGTTCTGTTGGGCTGGATGCGAGATGGCAAGTCTTGAAGGCTACCCCCGAGTTCTTTAAGGTCACCAAGATGATCCATAACGCCCTACAGGGGGACATGGCTATATCGCTGAACGAAGAGATGATGAAAATATACCTCAAGGTTAATGAGGAGAACGCTAAGATCGTAGACCTGGACGCTGACGTAACGTTAATACACGATCCTCAGCCCCTCCCACTGATCAACTATAGGAAGGACGGTAAATGGGTGTGGAGATGCCACATCGATATGTCTGAGCCTAACCTGACGGTCTGGAACTTCCTCAAAGACTTTGCGATGAAGTATGACGCGGTGATATGCTCGATGGAGCGCTATGTCCCAAAGGATCTAATGGGCCTCAAGGTATTCGTAAGATACCCCTCCATAGACCCTCTCTCCGACAAGAACAAGCCCTTAAGGCCCTCGGAGATATTGAAGGTGCTTGAAAGGTTCGACGTCGATCCAGATAGCCCTATCATAGGGCAGGTGGCGAGGTTTGATCCATGGAAGGACCCCTTAGGCGTTATCGAGGTGTTCAGGATGGTGAAGGAGCGTGAACCTAAAACACAATTAATATTGATAGGCAGCTTCGCTCACGACGACCCTGAAGGCTCTGAATGGTACAAGAAGACCGTTGAACGCGCTTCCCAGTTCAAGGATATACATGTATTAACTAACCTTGATGGAGTGACTGATCTAGAGGTTAACGCCTTCCAGAGGTCGTTTACCGTTGCGCTTCAATTATCTATAAAGGAGGGCTTCGGCCTCGCTGTGACGGAGGCGTTATGGAAAGAGGTCCCAGTAGTTGCTAGGAGGTCTGGAGGGATTCCTCTACAGGTTATAGATGGTACCACAGGCTTCCTTGTTAACAGCTTAGAGGAGGCTGCTGAACGAGTGGTAACTTTAATTAGGCGTCCCTGGCTGGCTAGAGCTCTTGGACGTAATGGAAGGGAGCATGTAAGGTACAACTTCCTAATCACGAGGGACCTTAAGGATTACTTGAGGATGCACATAGACCTTGTCGGCAAGTGAAGTTAATGGGCCGCTCTATAGGTTTCTAGGATCTCTTCGAAGACTTCCTTCAACTTCTCCACGGCTGATGAGACCCAACACTGCTTAGAAGTTTCATAACCTAAGCTTCCCATCTTTTCCGCTTTCTCAGCGTTGCTGAGAACCTTTTCCAGCTTCTCGCTGAGTTCTTCGTGATCCTCCGGCCTATGCGTATATCCGTTAACATCCTCTATGACTAGCTCGGAGGACCCTGCCCCTCGACTCACGACTACAGGTTTCCTATAATTCCAGCCCTCTATGGTTGTCAGGCCGAAACCTTCCATCTTTGAAGGTAGGAGCACGACGTTAGCCCTCACATACAGTGCTTTCAAATCCTCATCGCTAACGTACCCTAAGAAGCGCACGCTATCTTCCAGTTTAAGCTCTCTGACTAAGACCATTAAATAGCGTCTCCAGGTCTCACCCTTACTATGTCCTAGGCCGCTGCTCGTGAAGCTGCCGTTACCCACTAGTAGTAACTTGGCCTTAGGCCTCCTCTGTTTGAGGAGGGCATGGGACTTAATGGCAACGTCCTGCCCCTTAATGTAGTCCATCCTGGCCACGACCAATATAACCTCATCGTCCTCGCTTATCTTGTACCTATCCATGACTTTCATTACTCTACTTTCGCTGGGCACCTTCCACTTCTTGGGGTCTATGTAGGGGTAAACTTGGTAGGCTCTACCATGGTATCCTGCATGTATAAGGCCTTCAAGGTCTCTCTTGGTACTCACGATCACTGCGTCGTAGCTTTCAAGGTTCTTAAGCACGAAGTTCCTTAACCTACGGGATACTAAATCGATCCTAAAGGGGATATGCCACCTATACACGGCTGGTGCTGAAGGGCCTATTAAGCCTCCCACTTGGAGCTGCTGGAAATCATGTATCCAGAGTATGTCGAGTTCTGGGAGTAGCTTTAACATGCGTTGAGCGCAGAGCCAGTTGTACATGGCGTAGGCTTCGTACTCTCCGATCTTTACCTCGGCGGGTCCTAGTCCATGAAACTCTTTCCAGATACCTTCCTTAAAGTTCGTGTAGTAAGGTATGAGCTCGCTGGGTAGCTGGACGTGGTAGAACTTTATGTCGTCGAAGACGACCTCGGAAGGAGCGTTATGGTTAAGGGATACCCAGCTTATCGAGGATAGCTGTCCTAGGTTTCTTAACGCCTTAACCATGGGGTATACGGTGGCCGTCACTCCTCCAGGAGTAAAGTAATAGTCCTTATCTTTAACCAGTTTCTCCAGCCTAACAGGCTCTTCAAGCTGACCATACTTCTCTAGGAGCTCCTCAAAGCTGAGCTTAAACTTGATGAGAGGGGTCTGAGTGTTGATACCTAGGCTAAAGGGGGGCAAAGATGGACACCGTCTCTAATCAAGAAGCCCTACCTTGTTAAAAAATGCTGCGTCTAGTAGGTAAAAAGTAATTAGAGTTGGCTTAGAGATTGTTTTTGGAGGGAGCTGCGTCGGCTTACGATCATCGACACTGCATAGTTTGCGGCTCTCCGATCTACCCTCCCTACTCCCAGAAGGTAGGGGAGCCTCCGCTATGTAGTGATAGGTGTCGGGAGATTTGGAGAAAGACGGGCATAGAGGTTGGAACTCCTCATAAACACTGCGTGGTTTGCGGTAAACCTATACCTTTAATGTATACCACGCCCGGCGAGCCTCCTCTCTGTAGTAGCGACTGTAGAGCTAGGTTTGAGGCTCAGAGGGTTAAGGGCGCTAAGTGGCATTCAATATTCAACATAATCCTGATCTTAATGATGGTATGGTTCCTCTTCCTCCTCTTAACTTCCTCTTGGTAGCTTACGGGGGGGTAGCTTTCATGGTCAAGGCTTTCTTCCTCACCGGTGCACCGGGGGTCGGCAAGACCACGGCTGTGATGAAAGTAGTGGAGGAGCTTAAACGGAGAGGGTTCAAGGTTGGAGGCATGCTGTCTGGAGAGGTGCGGAGAAGCGGTGTTAGGTGGGGCTTTGAGGTAATCGACTTGGCTACAGGGGCTAGAGGTGTTTTAGCGAGCGTAGAGCAGCGTACAGGTCCAAGCATAGGTAAGTATCGAGTTAACCTGCACGATCTTGAAGAGGTGGGGGTTAAAGCCATACTGAGGGCGTTGGAGGAATGCGACGTAGTTGTGGTGGATGAGGTTGGTCCCATGGAGCTCTACAGCGAAGCTTTCAAGGAGGCGGTAAGAAAGGCTCTAGATAGCGGAAAGCTTGTTCTAGGCACGGTTCACTTTAAGGCGAGAGGCGGCCTTGTGGACGAGGTTAAGCGTAGAGCTGACGTCAAGGTCTTGGTGCTGACGACGGGGAACCGCGACTCCTTGGCTAAAGAACTAGCGGAGGAGCTGGTCGAGGAGGCTACGAAGGCTCGATGGTCTTAAGCCTCTTCCCATCTATGAGAGCTTCTACCTCGACGTAGCCCTTGATCTTCGAGGTCTTAAGCTTCCTACCGAGCACTGCCTCTACTTGAAATACGCCAGCAGGGTTCTCCATGTTAACCCTTATCGCTACAGGCGTCTTAACCCCCTTCTCTATCTCAACGCTACTTATGGCTAAGGCTGAGAGTGAGTGAATATCTACTTTCCCGGTCCTATAGGGGATCCTAGCTCTACCTCCAGCCATATCTGTGCCGTCAGCTACCTTAACCGTGCCAGCCTCGATGCTTAAAGATTCAACCTTCTCGTCGTGAGAGAAAATGCAGTGTAGGATCTCAGACTTCACTAGGGTTATCTTCACCTTATCGTTGCCATATACCTTGGGCAACAACCTATCTAAGACCTCACTAGCTATATAACAGCCATGTACATGATGCTGCTCCCTATGCACAGCGTTTCCTATATCGTGCAGGTAGGCCCCTGCTAACACAACTAGCTGAGCATCTTCATAGCTCCCCACCCCGTCCTTTACCAGCGAGGGCTCCACGCCCTCCTCAACGAGCAAGGACAAGATCTCCAAGGCGCTTCCAGCTATTATCCTAGAGTGGACGTGGCCGTGATCGTTGTATCTCAGCCTGCCTACAGCCATGATGTTAGCCATTTTCAAGTAGGCCTGGATGACCTCGTCGCCCGATAGTAGCTTAAACATCTTTGCCAACTTATCGTTGGTCAAGTATTGATTGACCAGGTCGGGGGATACTACAACCATGACTTTTCCCTTAGTTTTAAGTGTCTGTAATGCCTTATAAGGCTGGACTTTGAGGTGGACGCTGTGTCCAACAGTTTTTTCAGGCTTGGGCTTGAAGAGGCCTCCAAGCTAGTTGATGAAGTAAACTTCGCTAAGGGCAACGGCCTCGTACCCGTGGTGGTACAGGATTTAGCTACTGGACAGGTGCTTATGCAAGCTTTCATGGATAAGGAAGCTCTTCTCAAGACGTTAACCACCGGCCTCATGCATTACTGGAGTAGATCGAGGGGCAAGCTATGGCTTAAAGGTGAGACTTCAGGCCACTACCAGTACGTCAAGGAGGTCTACTTGGACTGTGACCGCGACGCTCTACTCTTCAAGGTTGTCCAGGTCGGAGTTTGCTGCCACGAAGGCTTCTACACCTGCTTCCATAACAAGGTGGAGGCTAAGGTCAAGGAGGAAGTAGCTAAAGGGCCGGCTATCTTGGCTGAGGTCTTCGAGGTGATCAAGGATAGACTACGAAGCCCTAAACCGACCTCCTATGTAAGCTCTCTGGCCTCCGCCGGTGTCAACGCTGTGTCTAGGAAGGTGGGTGAGGAGGCTTTAGAGCTTGTCTTAGCTGCGAAGGACAACGCCAAAGAGGAGGTGGTTAAGGAAGCCGCTGACCTCCTCTTCCACTCCCTTGTCCTCTTAGCAGTATTAGGCGTAGATCTAGACGAGGTCTTCAGGGAGCTAGAAGCAAGGAGAAGGGCTGGTAGATTAAAGGAAGCTTCAGGAAAGCCTAGTCCTGCTCCGTCTTAAGCTCAAGCTTAGCTCCAGCCTCTTCCCCCTCAGCTCTTCGCCCCAGCTGCGACCTTGATACGGTATGAGCTTAACCTGCCACCGCTTCGACAATAAGAGCTCTACTCCTCTCACCTGCGCTTCAGTCGAGGTCACCTTTACCCTAGGCTTAGGTGCCTCGTTCCTGGAAAGGTAAGCTCTCTGAAGCTTCCTAAGCCAAGACTTGAAGGATAGAGACCTAGAGGTAATAGCTATGGCTCGATCTCCTAGCTGAGACTTAACGTAAGCTACCTCGCTGCCCGCAACCTTTACGGGATCGTTTATCTCTACGTCCCTTAAACCTAGGAGGCCGAGGTACTCAGCTCTAACCCCTAGCTGTCCATTGAGCAGGGCTCTACGACGCGAAGCCCCTATGGTACACGTAATGCCCAGCCCCCCGTTTTCTAGGCTACATAGAGCGAAGCTCTCCTCTACCTTATCGACCACTACCTTAAGCTTCTTCAAGGACGGCTTCTCGCTCAATGGCAGTAGAGGGGTTAAGGGAGCTGCCCTCGTAGGTCTAAGGCTGGTATCCCTACAGACCTCTACGTGAAGGTGAGGTACATGGTGGTAGGAGAAGTAGTTCGTCCTGATGTACCTGCCTAGTAAGTCCTCCTCCACCACGTGATCTCCAGCCTTAACGGCGGGCTTCACGTGCATTACCTTTACCCTAACCTTCTCGGACCTCCTAGGCTTAATGGATATCATGTAGTCTAGCCGCTCATAGGGCCCAGCTCCGCTACTCGCCTTCACGATCCTCTCCACCTTGCCTTCAACAGGTGACAGGGCTTCATCTCCGAACTTCGTGGAGGTAGAGAGATCTACGGCTGACCAAGCCACGTGAGGGGTGTATGGGCTGGACGTGAAGCTTACGTATCCTTCATAGGGGTGGCTTAACGTAACCCCTAGCGCCGAGGCTATAGGCTTAAACTTCAAGGCCTTCACGCACTAGGTGAGGAGGCTTTTTAGGCTTCACGCTTCCTCTTCAGTAGAGGATAGTTGCTGGAAGTCGTAGAAGCTATTAAAGCTATGTTCGCTGGGTCCCCAGTCCGCATAGTTCACGTGAGGAAGGAGGAGGTTGGGGAGCCGCCTCAAGGACCTAGGGTTTCTGAGATAGGCCTGGCGGAGACGTTATCCTCTGCCTTGATAGCTCAGGGGTTGGAGAGGCTTTACTCCTACCAGTTTGAGGCCTATAGGCTGATCTCTTCAGGTAGAGACGTGGTGATCACGTCGGGTACCGCCACTGGAAAGACCGAGGCTTTCATCGTTCCATTACTGGACCGAGCACTGAAGGAAGGGTTAAAGACCGTGATTACATACCCTACTAAGGCTTTAGCTAAGGATCAGAGGGCTAGGCTGACGAAGCTATGCTTCAACGTGGGGGTGACGGCGGCGGTTTACGACGGCGATACACCCGAACACGAGCGTAGGGAGATCGCTAAGCACCCCCCCGCGGTCTTCATAACCAACCCTGACATGCTGCACTTCGGCTTAGCCTACTCTTCTAGGTTTAGAGGAATTCTGAGGGAAGTTGACGCCGTGGTCCTGGATGAGGCCCATGTATACGAGGGGGCCTTCGGCTCCCACATGAGGATGGTGTTGGAGCGGCTTAAGAGGACCGTTAGGGGTAAAGTGCAGTTGATAGCTTCAGGAGCCACCATAGGCAACCCTGAGGAGCTAGGGAGGCTTCTCTTCGACGTAGACGTGGAGGTGGTTAGAGGCTTACCTAGAAGGAGAGGAGTAGCTTACCACGTAATGGTTAGCGCAGGGCCCCTAAGCAGGTGGATGGTGGCCTCTAAGCTCATAGCCTACTTGGCGAGGATGGGGCTTAAAGTGCTTGGCTTCACTGATAGCCAGCAGATGGCAGAGCTCTTGGCCAGGATGGCTAAGAGGGATGGAGCCAACGTAACTGTCCACCGGGCAGGCTTGCCCAAAGCTGAAAGGGTTAAGGTGGAGGATGCGTTAAGGGCTGGAGCTCTCGACGGCGTAGTGGCCACCCCAACCCTCGAGCTAGGCATAGATATCGGATCGCTTGACGCCGTGGTAATGGCTTCTCCTCCCCCTAGCTACGTAAAGTATCTTCAGAGAGCTGGGAGAGCCGGTAGGAGAGGTTTGCCTGGCTACGTGTTTATGGTGCTAGGCGACGACCCAATCGATGCTTACTACGAAGCCCGTCCTGAAGGATACTTTGAGCAGGAGCTTACCCCCATAGTCTTTGAACCAAGCAACGAGGAGGTAGTCAAGCTTCACGTACTAGCTTACGCTCTTCAACATGGAAGGCTACGCGAACAGGCCATACCTCCTGCTTGGAGGGAGGCTGTGCTCAAGCTTGAGGCTGAAGGGCTCTTACTGGCTAGAGGTGCCAGCTACTACCCTTCAAGGGAAGCATGGCGCTTAATCAGCCAGAAGGGGCTCCGAGGAGCCGGGCCTGAAGTCGAGATATACCGTGGAGAAAAGCTAATAGGCTCCCGTGAGCTCCCCATGGCTCTACACGACCTACACCCTGAAGCTGTATACCTTCACCAAGGAGTGGTATATGAGGTGGAGCGCCTAGACCTAAAGAGGTTGAAGGCATACGTCAAACCGGTAGGGGAGCTACCCTACTACACTAGGCCGCTATACGAGGTGGAGGTAGAGGAGCTGGACTTAGAGGTTGAGCGCGAGGTTGACGGGATTCGCGTGGCCTATGGGTCAGGCAGGGTGGTTAAAACGGTGGTGGGCTACGCAGTATATCAAATCTATGCCTCGGAGAGAGGTAAGCCTAAGACGTTGAAGTACCTGGAAGAACCGCTTTCCTGGAGCTATAATACTAAGCTTCTCGAGGCTCGCTACGCTGACTACGCTGACCCCGAGGCCATACACGCGTTGGAGCACGCTGTAATTCACGCTGCTAGGCCTGTTGTAGGGGCAGGCCTCACAGACCTTGGAGGTGTAAGCTACCCTAGCGGCCACATAGTCATCTACGACTCAACGCCCGGCGGCTCAGGCTTAGCTAAGCTACTCTACGGTAGGCTGGAGAAGGCTCATAGAGTAGCCCTTGAGATCATGAAGAACTGTAGCTGCTACGACGGGTGTCCTAGATGTGTATACGACCCCTTCTGCGGTAACAACAACCGCCTCCTCTCAAGGAAGAAGGCGCTAAGCCTCCTCGAAGAGGTCTTAGGGAGGGCTGCCTCCATTCCTCTAGAGAAACCTAGCGGCAAGTCGGTGGCTTAGGATAGGAGCTGACCATTGCATCCCACCTAAGATAAGCCGTCTGCTGCTTAGGTGGTCGGTGAGGATGGTTTCTTCGAGGCTACGACTCCTCTAGATCGATAACCGCCACTTCAGGAGGACATAGAAACCTCACGGGTAGAAGACTCATGCCTATTCCTCTCGACACGTACATGTACGTGCCGTCTTCAAAGAAGGCTCCAGCGAGAAACCTTCTATACTCACTTGGTAGGGGCACGAAGAGGGGGCCTACAAGGGGAATAACTACCTGTCCTCCATGCGTATGCCCCGCTAATACCACATCAACCTTGCCCGCAGCCTCCCCTATGATCTGAGGTGAATGGGCGAGCAATACCTTCACACAGGTATCTGGGGCATTGCTGAGAGCCTGGCTAAGGTCGCTGCGCCATAAGTAGGGATCATCTACACCCACGATATATACGTCGTCCCTGAAGGCTTCTCCCTCGTTCACCAACACCTTAACCCCCTCTATATCCTCTAGATGCTTCTTCAGCTCACCGATTTCGCCACCTAGGCTCCAGTGATCCCAGTTGCCCCAAACAACGAAGACAGGAGCCTCGCTGGCTAAGGCTTCAACAAAGCTTACGGCGTCCTCAAAGCTTTCAGCCTTCGAGACTAGGTCGCCCGTATATGCTATGAGGTCTGGCTTGGCTTCCTTAGCCCTGGATACTACAGCTTCGTAGACGAAGCTAACCAGGGAATTTCCGAAGTGAGTATCGGTTACGTGAAGTATCCTCAGCGTCGACGTGAAGGGTTTAGGTAGCGTAATGGAGATGTGGCTGGTCTCTACGAATAAGTAGGGCTCTATGAAGGAGAGGTCGAGGGTTAAGGGCGCTAAGCCTCCAGCTAAAAGCGCTAGGAACCTCCTCCTAGTAAGCTTCATCTACACATCCTCCAGGTCAAAGGAAGCCTGGTCTTAGGCTCTCCACTTCCTCATACTCTTCATTGAGCCTAATGGACCCCAGCTTAACCGCCCTCACGTAGCCAAGATCCTCGAGGGGAGTTGTCACCGTGGCCCTGCTCTTTTCCAGCTCTAAACGCTTCACCACACCTACGTCTAGAAGTAGCCCCTCAGAGTCTAAGAGGCCTACTAGAAGCCCTTTTTCGAAGCCTTTCCTCAACAGCTTGATGGTTTCACCGAACCTCCTCCTTAAGACCTCTACTTGCCTGGGAGCTACCTTTTCTTCAATTATGGCCACGATCCCCTCAGGTAGGCTTTCACAGTAAAGCACCTCTACGCCTAGTAGCGCCTTAACCTCCTCCCTCAACCCTGAAGGTTGCACACCTGATCCCAGGTAAGTCCCTATCAGAGGCGTTGAGGTTAAGTCTAGCTCAACTTCACGCGGCTTCCTACGTTTAAAGTGGACTTGGAAAGCTCTCTCCCTCAAAGCTCTACGTTCCCCTCTCCCTCTAGGCTTCACCCACCTTGAAGCTGGTATGCGCCTAACCTCGATCCCTAGAGCTTCAAGCTGCTTGGCTAAGTGGCTAAGTTCTCCTCTCCTCTCCAGCAACACCGCTATGTCGGGCCTGACAACCTCAGCCTTATACAGCTTTAAGGCTCTGGCAGGCCCTCCGAACACCATCCCGGTCGTGTCTATAACTATGCAGTCTGCTACTTGCCTAGCTCTATCCACTAGCTTCCTCACACCTACCACCATGGGTAGTAGGTGGCCAGTAGGCGTGGTTGAGCCTACGAAGTAGCCTGCCTCCATCTTCAACTCGTTCAGGAAGGGCTCGGGCTTTTCCATCACCGCCATGCCTATCGTGGCGGGAGGCCCTATGCTGGACTGTCCAACATCACTATCCACCACCGCTACCTTGAAGCCTTCATCCACCAGCTTGTTGGCTATGTACGTAGCCATGAAGGTCTTCCCAGAGTCTACATGGCCTACTAACATTACGGTGCCACGGCCCTTAGCTAGCTCTTCCACTACGCTAAGCCACTCCTCGGGCACGGTCTTCTCGCTCTTCTCTAGCTTCGCCTCTAGGCCTCCATGAACCTCCAGTCTAAGGTCTGTGAGGGCCTCCACGGTAACTGCCTTCTCAGCCACCAGTAGAAACTCGTAGCCTTCCCTGCATCTAGCACCGCATATTGAGGCTTCACCTTCAAGAAGCTTTACACGTAGAGGCCCCTCAGCTAACATGAACTCTCCTGCCTTAACGTGTAGCACCCTGGCTCTGTCCACGTAAATGAGGTAAAAAGAAGGTTGCTTTAGCTCTTCCCCGAGATCTGCCTAGTCTGTAGAACCCTCACGGGGGTAAGGTAGCTCTCCATGATGGCTTTGAACCCTCCATGCCCAGACAACGCTGAGGTGAAGAAGGCCATCAACACGACCTCGAACGTCGCCTTGCTCAAAATGCTCCAGACCAGTACCGTCGACATGAACTCTGCCACTGGTGCAGGTACGAAGAAGAAGACTAGCCACTGGAACACCACCATTATCCATAGGGCTTCAGGGACGAAGCCTAAGATCACCGCTGGGATTATCGTCCAGGTGCCTTTATCGAGTAGCTTGAGCCGCTTGACCAGTAATCCAACCGTAAAGCCATGTAGCGCTTTACCCACCGAGGCTGAAAAACCTAGTAAGCCTAGTGTTCCACCTATGAAGCCGAACCATATCGAAGGCGTTAGTCCAGCTATCAACCCAACCGCAGCCCCCATGTAGGCTCCACCGAAGACCGCTGCCACTAAGACCGGTAAGCTTGAGAGGTCTAGGTAGACGTGCTGTGCTAGAGGGAAGACTGGTAGAGTAAGGAAGGCTAAAGCATTGCCTAGAGCCCCCATCAAGGCTATGAAAGCTACCCTTTTCGCTAGCGCTACGCCCTCCATTATCTAACCCTCCCAACCCTCTACTTGAGGAAGATTTAAGCTTTTATGCAATTTAATATGACTTATTTGTAATAATTAATATGCTTTCAAGTTAAGATAAATTCCTCTCCAAAGCGACTTAAATTAACCTTGTGCTTCACTCAAAAACTTGTCAGCTAGCTCGAGGAGTTGACGTAGAAGTTGAGGCCTCGTTAAGGCTAAGACCCTTGACCGGCCTACCTCGTATACCTTCAACAGCCCTTGCTGCCTTAATGCCTGTATATGCCTGTATATAGCAGCGTAGTTGATCCCTAGCATCTTGGCTACGGCTTCTATATGTAAAGGTCTATCGGTCTCAGCTACCACCTGAAGAATCTTAAGCCTAGTAGGGCTTCGTAGGGCGTCGAAGAACGAGGCTAGCCTCTCTAGTTTTTCCATGTTATAGCATTGATCGACACCTCGATATATGATTTTCTTAGCAGAATTTGATATCCCTTCAAGGAAGATTTCAAGGCTTTTCAAGCAGAATATATTGGGATAGGGCGAAAACAAAGTGATCTACAACTTGCTTACACGCCTAGTTACAACAGCGAGGCGGTCCTAGTTCATGATGCAAGTGATGATCCCGCCCTGCGCCGTAGGCATCGTAAACATTTTATAAATCCTTGGCCGACATCCTCACGAGGAAGGCGGTGTCGAGCATTAACCCTCCCCTTAAGCCTGAACGGAAGTTTGTTGAACACCCTCTCATCAAGACGGGGAGGGTTGAGGATAGGCTTTATCAACGTAAGATCTTGGAGAGAGCTAAGAAAGCAAATACCCTCGTGGTCCTTCCCACGGCGCTGGGTAAAACCGTCATAGCAGCTTTACTGGCAGCTCACCGCCTCTACGGGGATGGAGGTAAAGTAGTTTTTCTGGCTCCTACTCGGCCGCTTGTCCTTCAACACCATGAGCGGTTCAAGGACCACCTAGACCTCAGCGAGGATGAGATGACGGTGTTGACCGGGCTTTACCCTCAACCTAAGCGAGTAGAGCTCTTTAAGAGAGCTAAGCTCATCTTCGCTACTCCTCAGGTGATCCGCAACGACCTTGCCGACGGTAAGATAAGCCTATCCGACGTGGGGCTACTCATAGTCGATGAGGCCCATAGAGCACGCGGAAACTACGCGTACGTGGAGATAGCTAAGCGCTACGTAAGCGAGGCCAGCGACCCCTTAATCCTCGCCTTAACCGCCTCCCCAGGAGGCGATGAAAACGAGATTAAACAGGTGTGTCGTAACCTTTTCATCGAGGCTATCGAGGTCAGGACGGACGACGACGAGGACGTTGCACCATACATCCACCCCATTAAGATGGCTTGGAGGAAGGTGAAGCTTCCCTCCGAGTATGAGAAGGTTAGAGCTTGCCTCAAAGCCATGTTGGAGGAACGCGTGAAAAGCCTACAAAGCATGGGAGCCTTCCCTGAGAAGAAGCCTAGCAAAGTGACGAAGGGGGATTTGATCAAGCTCAATGAGGAGCTCCAGAAGAGGCTTAACCAAGGTGAAGGAGGCTACCTATACCACTTAAAGGCTCAGACCACAGCTGCGATCTCCATAGCTCACATGCTCGAGCTCTTAGAGACCCAGGGCATAGATACGTTGAAGGCCTTCATAGAGGACACCTTGGTTAAAGACGCTGAGGCAGGCAGCAAGGCTCATAGATCAATCCTGGCCGACCCCCTCTTTGCTGAGGCTAAGTTCTACCTGAAACAGGCTGAGGGGATGAAGCATCCGAAAATCCACGCCCTACTAGAGGTGGTGAAGGAGCAGCTGGACAGTAAACCTGAATCTAGGATGCTTATCTTTACCCAGTACCGTGACACGGCGAAGGTGATCTTGGACTCCCTAAAACAGCTCGAAGGGGTTAGAGCGGCTAGGTTTGTGGGCCAAGCTTCTAGAAGTAGGGATGAAGGAATGAGCCAACGTGCTCAGCAGGAGGTTTTAGAGGCTTTAAGGTCAGGGGTCTACAACGTGCTGGTAGCTACCAGCATAGCAGAGGAGGGCTTAGACATACCTGAGGTGGATCACGTAATCTTCTATGAACCTGTACCCAGCGAGATAAGGTTCATCCAGCGGCGGGGAAGGACAGGTAGGCGCGTGGCTGGTAAAGCTACGGTGCTCATCACTGAGCGTAGCATGGATGAAGCCTTCTACTGGGTGAGCGTCCACCGGGTTAGGAGGATGAAAGCTCTCCTCCGCCGCCTAGACCGAGCTTTGCCTAAAGCTAAGAGGCCTGAGAAGCCCGAGAAACCTGCTAAGCCCACCGTGACCACTACGCTATCCGGCTACCTATCTTCTCCTCAGCCTCCCCCTGAACCTCCAAAGCCTTCCATGAAGGCTGAGTGGTTTTCACCTTACCTTCAGTACGCTAAGGGGATGGGTAAGGCCATGAAGTGGCTTGAACACCACCTGCCTAACGAGCCTACAAGGGTAGAGAAGCTTCTCGAAAAAGCGCTGGCTGAGGGCATAGGGAGGGATGCTTTTGAAGCTGCTCTAGGGCGTCTCCTACAATTAGGCATAGCTTACCAACCCTACCCCGGCTTTATCTGCTCTCTTAGGCGTCGTTGAGAGACATGGCCTACGAAAATCGTGGAGGGGCTTAAGGCTAATGGGAAAGCTTAGCTCTAAGCCTCTCTAGAAGCTCCTCCTCGCCGATGTTTAGGGCGTGGAGCCAAGCATCGACCTGCCTTTCGACGGGTATCACGTGGATGCCTACCTCCTCAAGTACCTTTACCTCGTCTTGGCCACGTTCATAGTTCCACCTCGGAAGGATGAACTTCTTCACCTTGACCTTCCTCGTCTGGATGGCAGCCACTATTTTGCCAGCTCCTCTCCACCCTAAGCCTCCTACAGGGCCTACGTTGCCCTTGATGTCACCTTTCCCCGTTATGGCAACCCCCGGCTCTACAGGCAGGCTGCTTAGCTCTGAGATGGCGGCTATGCTAAAGGCTAGGCCTAAGCTAGGCCCGCTAACACCTAACCCAGCTACGCCTTCGAGAGGGCTTATAACCTGGAACTTGAAGTCGAAGCTGGAGATATCTATGCCTAGCCTCTCGTGGACATAGCTCCTTACGTACTCAGTGACGTTGATGGCGCTCTCTTGGACGCTAACATCCTCCACCGGCGTGGTATGCCCTAAAAGAACGGTCCTAGCCGCGCCGGTCACCGTTACCTTCCCCGTCCCCCTCGGGTTGACGGAGCACTCCACTATTAATATGACCCCTCTCCTCCCTTGGGCGTCGGTGGCTAAGCCCATCACGGTGCCTATGGTTGGCTCCTCGCACAGCATGCTTTCCTGAGCGTCCATGATCTCCTTGTCCACGTCGAGCTTTAACTGCTCAGCGGCTGCCTCAAAGTGGAAGATCTTTATCCGGTGTAGGCTTGGCGTAACCTCCCTGAGCCTCTCTAAGGTCAACCTGCCTACCTGCCTCTCAAGCCTTTCAAGGTCTTCGCGGTAGAGGTTTCTAATTCTTTCCTCGAGGACCGGGTCGTTGGCCTCCATGGCTCTCCTAAGCTCAGAGGCAGCCATCACCTCCTGCGACCTAAGCCTATTGGCTTCTCTTATTACCTCGGCTACCACCCTAGGCGACACCAGCCTGAACTTCTTCAGTACGCTGAGCACCCTCCCCTCATCGACTTCCTCGTCTAGGTGGGCTACGTACTGCCTTAAGTGAACCCTTATCACATCTAAGCGCTCAGCATCGTTTCTAGGCAGTGGAACCTCAATTACGTAGGGCTCAAACCGGTTAACCACCGCTTCGTCTATGGTGTCCAGCCTATTGGTAGCGGCTATCACAATCACGTTCTCTAGGGGCTGTAGGCCATCGAGCTCAGTTAAGATCTGAGCCGTCATACGGTCGCTTACAGGGTCGCCGCGACGCCTGCTAGCTATGACGTCGAACTCGTCGAAGAAGATGATGCTTGGCGCCGACCTACGAGCAAGCTCGAAGAGGTCCTTCACGTTCTTCTCAGGGTCTCCTACCCACTTCGCGTTTATGAGGAGCTGAGCAGCGGGGACGTAGAAGAAGGCAGCGTCGTTTTCCTTAGCTATCGCCTTGGACAGGTAGGTCTTACCGCAGCCAGGCTCACCCCATAGCAGGAAGCCTTTAGGAGGAACCCAGTTCAGCTTACTGGCTAGATCAGGGTTTAAGCTAAGCGAGATGATCTTGAAGAGCTTCTCCTTGATGCCGAAGAGGCCACCTATATCGGAGTAGCTCACCGCAGGCTTTATCCTAAGCACGCTGCTCATGACCTCGCTGCTCTTCTCCTGCTCCACGTAGCCTCGAAGCTCCCTGGCCACTAACTTGAAGTCGTCTAGGCTAACCTTGTAGCTGACATCCACCCTGCCTCCTCCACTAACTCGTTTAAACAAGGCTTGGCGTAGAGGCTCCACCTTCCTTGCTCGGACCCTGTTGCAGGCATCTATGATATCGAAGGGGGTGAGCTGGGTCTGCCTAAAGGCACTGACGGATCGCTCTAGGATCTTCATGACCTCCTCCTCGTCAAGGTAGGTCCAGCCATACTTCTCCAGCTCAGCTCTAAGCACGGCTAGGAGTAGGTCGCGGGTGATGTTCTGGTCTAGGTCGATCACGTAGGCTCTACGCCTAATATCCTCCCTCATACCCTCCAGTTTGCTCGTAGCTGCCAACACTATTACGCGGTCTTGGCCTGTCAGGACGCGGTTTAAGTGGTCGATGAAGGCGTCCTGGACCCTCACGTCCTCCCTATCCACGGCGTAGTAGGCTTTCTCCACCCTCATGCCTACTGCGTGGAACTCGTCGAAGAATAGTACGGTAGGCGTAAACCTTGCTTTCTTGAACACGGCTGCTATGTTCCTGACGCTCTGCCCATAGAGAGGGTGGAAGATCTCTGAGCAGCTCACCATCATAGGCTGCACGTTAACCCCTTTCTCAAGCCCGTAGAGTACGGCGTCGCGTAGGCAAACCTCTGCAAGCATGGTTTTGCCCGTGCCCGTAGCCCCTTTCAGGATGATGAACTTCGGCGGGGGAGCTCCTTGGAAGAGCTCTACGGCTGCTTTATCTCTAATCACGTGGTAGCCCACGGAGCTCATGATAAGCTGATACTCCCTATCGCGCCCAACAAGGTCTTCGCGCTTCCTAGGGAGCTTCTTGTCTAGCTCCTTCAGCCTCTTCCTAATCTTCCCTGGGCTTAGCTGAGCGTTACGCCACCTCCTATACTCCTTGTTGGCTAGGAGTAGCGGTAGGCCTAGGATCTTCCTGAGTGTCGGCCTCCTAAGCCACCAAGGCTTAGGGTTCTCAATCATATTCATCGACAGCCTCGTACCACCCCTTCCACCTGGCTAGCCCATAGAGGAGAGCTAAGGCTCCAGTCAAGGTGGAGCTGAGGAGTAGGCTTCCAGCCTCAACTCTAAGAGGCATGGGGGCTATCAGGCTATAGAGAGCTAACCCCCCTGTCACCGCTAAAACCGCTATTGAACAGGTGATAGAGGCGTAGGTCATGTACCTTAAGACGATGGCTAAGCTCTCCACCCTAGCTCTCCTACCCCTCCTGGCCTTGAAGTCCTTAACGTCCAATAGCGCTGCTGCTAGGAAAGGAGGGGTTAATGCTCCATAGATGAGCATAGGCCAGAGGTTTTCCCAAGAGACGTATATCCCCATCGGTGCTTCGCCCTCCTCCACCTCTAACGCCCTTATCTTGACATGTAGCATCACCGTTACGTTGCCGTCACAGTTATATGTCGCCAGAGCCTCCTCTGTCGAAACCTTTACGGTGAAAGGCTTGGTGGAGGTTAAGGCGATTAAACATTCACCCAGCCTTACTGAGCTGTTATACACCTCTACTTGGATTAGGCCTCTATGTCCTCCATCCATCACCTCGGCCTCAGACACCATTAAGCCCTCGGTGAAGTTAGCCACCACGGCGTAGATAGGGGCCTCTCCCTCATAGACAACCGCTAGCTCCTCACCCACGTTAAGCTCCACGGTGCCTACGTCAACCTCCACCGTTAAGCTGAGCGTAAATGGACTGAGCGCTGCGAGGACGAGAAGGGCTAAGGGAAGTAGAGCCACAGGGCTTACCTCGAAGAAGCATGGAGCAGCTCCCTAGAAAAATCTCCCGCTACTTAACCTCTTAGGCAGGCCTCCATCAGCACCTCGGCGACGTCCTTGACCATAAGCTCGCCGTCCAGGCCTTCCTCCTTAACCGCGTCCTCCAACATGATCAGACATGCTGGACAAGCGACCGCTAAGACGCTAGCTCCTGTATCGTAGGCCTCCCTAACCCTCACTCTAGCAGGGCTATTTCGTCCAGCTAGGAGGTCTATGTAAAAGTTGCCTGCTCCTCCACCGCAACAAAGCGCGTTTTCCCTGCTCCGCTCCATCTCTAATAGTTTAAGGCCAGGGATGCTCTCTAGGACTTGCCGGGGCGGGTCGAATATCCGGTTATGCCTACCGAGGTAGCAAGGGTCGTGGTAGGTTACCTTAACCTCCATCCTTGAAGGCTTCAGCCTCCCCTCCTCTAGTAGCCTTTGGAGGAGCTGAGTGTAATGTAAGACCTCCAGCGTCCCTTTCTCAAGCTTAGGGTACAGGTTTACCATGACGTGGTAGGCGTGAGGCGAAAGAGCAACCACTTTTTTCACACCTAGCTCCTTAAACTTCTCAAGGTTCCTCTCAGCGAGCAATTCGAAGAGCCCCTCCTCCCCCAGCATGTAGGCTTCGTTGCCGTCGCACTCCTCCTCGTTGCCTAGTATGCCGTAGGGAACATGGGCTTCGCTCAGTAGCCTAGCTAGGCTTCTAGCCGTCTTCTGGGCCCGCTCATCGTATGAGGCTAAGCAGCCAACATAGAGTAGGTACTCGTGGCCATCGCGGTACCTAGGCAGGTCAACGGCCCAGCTAGCCCTCTTCTCCCTAGACATCCCCCATGGGTTTCCCTGTTTCAGGAGGTTTTCAAGGAACTCCTTTACCTTGGGGGGGACCAGCCCCTTCTCCACCATTGCCCTACGCCCAGCCAAGACCATGTCTAGGAGTAGGTCCTTGAACTTGAAAGGACATTGCTCCATACAGTTCCTGCAGGTAGTACATGCATAGACTACTTCAGCTAAGTGTGGGCTCCAGGCAATCTCTCCGTTGAGCCAAGCTCTTATCAACCATAGCCTCCCGCCCGTAGAGTAGGACTCGAAGCGGAACCGTTGATAAGCTGGGCAGTTAAGGTCTACGTAGCTTCCAGGAAACTTGCAGTAGCCGCACCTGAAGCATCTATGTAGCTCATAGGAAGCCTCCATGGCTTAAGCCTCCCAGTTGCCAGGGTTCATGACCCCGTTGGGGTCCAACAACGCCTTAACCCGTTTCAGCAGGTTTAAGGTGTTAGGGTCCATCCTCTCCATGATAAGCCTCTGTCCGTAAACCCCCGCCTTCCAAGGTATTCCTCCTAGCTCCAGCGCTAGCTCATCGGTTTCGTCAAGAGCTCTACGTGCCCGCTCTACGCTTTTCGCGTCGGCCCGGTTGAAGGGGTAAGACCAGGCGAACATTAAGGCGTGGCCGCGGCCAACCACCCTAGCCATGAAGGAGTAGGTGCCTATATCATGCTTCAACGAAAGCTCTATACCACGCCTATAGGCTTC
>Ga0164311_10000163_pt1 | contig 25907 bp, 24 predicted proteins | sample GuaBasSedimGuay2_FD_121796 | JGI IMG/M metagenome (GOLD analysis project Ga0164311, IMG submission 121796) | Subseafloor sediment microbial communities from Guaymas Basin, Gulf of California, Mexico - Guay2, Core 4569-9, 9-12 cm | ecosystem: Environmental > Aquatic > Marine > Hydrothermal vents... | reverse complement strand
GTCTGTCCAAGAGACGGCTGGGGGATTAGTGAGCTGACTACGGAGCAAGCTACCATCCTGCTAGCAGTAGCTTCCCTTCTGAAGAGCCGAGAGAAGCCTTATGTGAAGACAGGCGATGTCTGGAGCCAGTACAACACAATGTGCAAGGTCATGGGGGTGAGGAGGGTTTCCTATAGCCAGTTCTTGAGGGAGCTGCAGTACCTGGAGAAATGCAGGTATATAGTAGCTAAGCGTGGAGGTTCACGTGGGAACACCATGGTTATAGACTTAGATGGCGTGCCTGCTGAGAGGCTAGCAAAAGACTTGGAGGAGCTGCTTCTAAGGGCACGCTAGCCGTCAGCTAGCTCAAGCAGCCCTACTGCAACTACACCTGCTCCCCTAGGCTTTATCCTTCTGCTCTCCTTCTCAGCCTGGCTAAGTGCTGGAAGGCATATGTAAACCCCGTACTCTGAGTCTCTAGCCCTTATTATAGCCACCTCACGGTGGAGGTTCTTTGCCTCTAGGAATGCCTTTACAGCAGCTTTAGTCCCATTCCTGGTTATACCAGCTAGCAGAACCACCCATGACCCAGATATCTCCTCCATGTTCACTACCCCCCACTGTGCTCCAGTTAGCTTAACAGTTGCAGCGTACATGAAGATCCTGCCATTCTCAGAGTAGAACACTACAGAGAGGTTGTCCTGAAGCATTTTAGTCGCTTTATTGGCTATAGGGCCTCCGACGAGGATTATGTTCACAGCTCCAAGCATGCTCACGTCAAACTCTAGATCTGAGGAGAGCCTACAGGGCATGCCAGCTGAAGTAAGCGCTTCAGCAAGACTGCTCGCATACTCCCAGTCAGGCGACTCAGGGTTAGCTACGACTACGATCTCACGGCCTGCTAGCAGCTCAAACCTCTGGCATAGGGTGTCCTCGTAGCCTGCTGCTAGAGCTTGGGAGGCAAGCAGCAGGAAGACGAGCATGGCAGTAAGCTGCTTCATGCAGCCACCTAATAGCAGCTCTAACTCCCTGATATAAAGGTGAGTAGACAGAAGCCTTAAACTTGTTTGCTATCTGCTACTCAGTGACCTTCTTAAGCTGGCTCCTATACATCTCCACTATCTCCTTCACAGTAGTAGCGTCTTCAGGCCCCTTGTCCTCTCGCCACCTCCCCGTAAACCTAGGGAACCTTATTGCTAGCCCAGCTCCTCTCCTGACCACATCTAGCCCACAGGTGTGGACTGGTGAGAGAGTTATCTCGTCTCCAATAACCTCTATAACCTTAGCTGGTGTGAACCAGACATCCGCCTCCAGCTTAGAGTAGACTCTAGGATGCTTGCTATCCCTCTTATAGGGCTCAAGCACCTTAGGCAGGCTGAATAGCTCCTCGTCTGTGAAGCCGGTTCCACACTTGGCTACAGTCACAAACTGGTCTTTCTCGCTGTCATAAGCCGCCAGGAGGAGCGCACCATAGGTTCCCGCTCTCTTACCTCGCCCCATGAAAGCTCCTACTATGACTAAGTCAACAGGCTCTACCATCTTAGACTGATAAGACCTCTTCCACTTTATCCACAGGAAGCCTCTTGCACCAGCCTGGTAAACGGATTCTTCTGCTATAGACTTGGCTATGAGCCCCTCGCATCCATCTGCTATGGCTCGCTCAAACATCTCCTCAAGCTCCTCTATGCTGCTAGCTATTATGTGCTCACTTAGCCTAAACCTATCGCTTTCATCCACTATCTCCTTTAAAGCCCTCCTACGCTCCAGTAGAGGCAGGTTAAGCAAGCTTCTTCCATCTACATAGAGGCAGTCGAAGAGGAAGACTGCAGTCGGGTACTCTTCCATAGCCTTTTCGATGCCATACTTCCTTCTTCTATGCATCAGCTCCTGGAAAGGCAGCATCTCGCCAGTATCTAGGTTTATAGCCACACACTCGCCATCAACTATTGCCTCCCTAGCCTTAATGTGCCGCCTGCTCATCTCAACGACATCAGGGTAGTGGTGGGTTATGTTCTCAAGCCTCCTAGAAAATATCACAACCCTGTCTCCACTCTTGTGTATCTGCATCCTCTCTCCATCATACTTGTACTCTGCTATGCACTTCCCCCCCATCCTCTCTAAGATCTCCTCAGCAGTTGGAAGTCTCTCAGCTAGCATAGGCCTTATGGGGACACCTACCTTAGGCTTGATCCCCTTGAGCCCCTCAACTCCCCTTTCAGCTACAACCTCAGCTATAAGCCCTAAGTCGCTTGATATGTTGTAAGCGTGCTCCAGTATAGGCCTGTTCTCCCTTCCTCCAGCAAAGGCTTCAGCGAGAGCATCGAGGATAGTCATGTCAGCTATCCCTAGCCTAAGCTTACCCAGGATTATCCTGGCGATGTACCTCCCTTCAAGAGGGCTAGCCTTCTTCAAGAGCCCAGCAATGTACCTTATCTTGGTCTCTTGAGCTCCCTCGCCTGAGACCTTAGCTATCTTATCTAAGGTCCCATACACCTCGCTGACGGTGAGCTCCTCCTCAGCAAGCCCCATGAACGCTGCTAGAGAGCTGCTAGGCTTCTTAGACAGCACCCTCTCAGTCAGCACGCCTACATCGCCAGCCTGCTTAAGCTGCTCATCAAGCTCCTTAACACTCACACCAGAAGCTAGAGACAGCGCTCTAAGGTAGAGCTTCTCAGCTACCCCAATCTCAATGCCGACGAAATCAGGGTACAGCTTACCTTGAGTCAGGTATACTACTTTAGGAAGCTCGCTAGGAGGGGTCTTAAGGAAGAGGTCGGTTAAGAGAGCAGTCATTTCAAGCCTCTTAGTGGTCTTCTCAAGCTTTGAGTAGTACTCGGCCACTACTGAGAACTTCAAGTCGACACCCAGCTTAAGCCTCCACCACAGGGTTATAAGGTTGACTAGCTACACGGTAGCAATGCCCCTACTAGATGAAGCTAGGAGAGAAATCCAGGCTACGGGCTGCATATCGCTAAAGACCGCGTCAGCCATCATATGCTCCAAAACCAGCATAGAGGAGCTCTATGCCCTAGCAGCACAGCCCAAGAGGGTAGATGCATTCTACCCAGTAAAGCTCCCCAACCCGAAGTTCCCGCCGATATCAGTCACAGGCACATGGTGCCAGGCTGGATGCAAGTACTGTGGAGGCTACTTCCTAAGGCACATGCATCCAGCTAAGTCGCCAGAGAGGCTCTGGGAGGTATGCACAAAGTTAGCTGAGAGGGGAGCTAAGGGCTTCTTGATAAGTGGAGGGTATACTAGAGAGGGCAAGGTTCCAATCCTCAGGTTCCTCCCAGTAATAAAGAGGCTCAGAGAAGAGCTAGATCTCTCATTCAACATACACACGGGAGTTCTCAGCTACCAGGAAGCTAAGCAGATAGCTAAAGCCAGAGTAGACGTAGCCAGCGTAGATCTCATAGCAAGCAACACAGCGATCAAAGAGCTGACAAACCTATCAATAACATACGGAGACTACGAAAAGACCCTAGAAAACCTGGAGAAGGCAGGCGTACCATACGCCCCCCACATCTGTATAGGGCTGTACTACGGGAGGCTCAAGGGGGAGGTCAATGCTCTCAGAATTCTCTCAAGAAGAAGCTTCCAGACGCTAGTTCTACTAGCTCTAGTCACCAGCAGAAGAATACCAATGAAGGAGGCTTCTCCTCCGCCAGTAGACAAGGTAGCTAAGGTGATGCTGGCAGCAAGGCTCATGTTCCCTGATAAAAGGCTGGTACTAGGCTGCATGAGGCCAGGAGGGCAGTACAGGAAGGCAGTAGACCAAGCTGCAGTCAAGCTGGGGGTAGACGGGATAGTCCAGCCTGCAGTGAAGTGGAGCTACAGCGTCATCGAGGCCTGCTGCGCTCTCGAGCCTCAAGAATAGCATTGAAGTGGGATCTCAAGCAGTAGAGAACCCTCCTCACCCCTCTACCTCTGACAATAAGCTTAACAACCTGACGTGTGCTCTCAAGAGCCTCAAGAACCTCATCTCTGCTAGCATTGCATACCCTAGCCAAGTACCCGAGGGTCTTAGGGCCGCTCTTCAAGAGCAACAGCAGAAGACCATGAGGCCTCCACTCCCAGCTCTCTACTCTCCTCCTGTACTTCCACTCCCTGCCATAGCACACCGCATGCCCAAGAGCCTGAAGCTCAGCTAAGCTCCTTCTAACAGACCTGGTGCTTTCCCCAAGCCTCCTAGCAAGCTCCTCAGCTGTAGCGGCGCCCATGATCTTAAGGAGCTCAGCAGTAACCTCACTCAGCTTACTCATCTTAAATGGCTTAACTCCCATCACATACGAGCTAAACTGCTCGCTTAAGAGAATGAGCTGCCCCCCAGCTAAAGTATGGACTAAGACTGCTCTCCTGCTCTCGAGTGCTCTCTGAAGGGCTTCTCTAAAGTCCTCACTGCTGCTACCTGTCATCTTAAGAAGCCTTCTGGGAGAAACCGCCCCTAGCATGTCCAGCGCCCGGATCAGGCTGCTAACAGAGCTTATCCTGTCAGCTCTAATCTTAGACCTCAGCTCAATGAGCTCTGATACAGCCACCCTGGCGCTTTCAATGCCCTTCTTCCTCAGAACCCAAATCCTAGCCATAGCATCTGGCACGAGGACGTCTCTAACGGCTCCTTCATCCTTAAGCTGAACCAGAAGATCAAGCACGTCCTTAAGCGGGGCGCCAAGCCTCCTAGAGAGCTCATAGGCTGAGAGAGGAGACCTAGATAGCTCAGCGACAACCCTATCTCTTAAGCTGCCAGAGGCTGGCAGTGAGCTGATAGAACTCGGCCTGACGACCTCTGGGAACCTAGAGGATACCTCAGTGAAAAGTGGAGTAGGCTCGTCTCTCTCAGCAACTCTAAGCCTGATGCTTCCATCATGGATCCTCTCCAGGACCTCTTTAGCAACCCCAGCATCTAAGTACTTGTGCTGGATGTCTCCTATAGCCTGCTTAAGCAGTGCAGTTCCATCTATGGCTGCAGCAAGCTGCTCCGGGCTGAGATCAAGGAGCTTCTCAGCCTCCTCCCTAGCTCCAAGCCTACCTGCCACCTCGCTGACAGCAAGCTTAAGCAGAGGAGTATACCTCAAGCTGCTGGAGAGGGCTTCCTCAAACTCTCCTGGAGAGGGTAAAGCCTCCCTGGGGGAAAGCTCCTCAACTCCCTCAATGACAAACCCATATGGGCTGATCCTGAGCCCAACAGGCCTACCTACCAGCGATGCAGCCTTAAATGCTGCAGCTCTCCCAAGAGCCTCAGCGCCCCTCCTCCCCAGAGGATAGTAGAACGCTATCGAGTCACCGACCTTCTCTGCTACCATGATGTCTCTGCTGGGAAGCACTCCTAAAGCCTGTAAGGTGCCTCTCGCCAGCTTAATTAGGGATAGAGCTGCCTGGTAGTCTACAGCCTCGTACCTAGCAAGGCTCTCAGCTGCCCTAGCGTAGTCTCCAGGCTCCTCAGAAGCCTCTCTAAGCACCTCGAAAACTTCATCGGCGACCTCCTTAGGCACAGGTATGGTTTCTCCCTCCCACCACGGTATCTCCCCCATGTGCTCTCTAGAGGGCGCCAGCTTCACCTTGTCTCGAGAGATCTCAGCCACAATCCAGACCTTGCCCTGAAACACCACAGCCTCCCCTTCACTGAGGTAGAGCGCCACGAACCGCGGATCCATGTACCCTACGATCTGCCCCCTATCATCTACCACCTCCACCTCCTCTCTCTCACTTATCACAGACAGGTTCTCATAGTAGTATCTCCATACCCCCCTCTTAGCCACAAGTCTACCATGCTGCTCACTCCACCCTAGCGCCTTAACTACCTCCTTAAGCTCGTCCACTGTCAGCTTTCTATACGGGTATGCCCTCCTGACGACATCATACACCTCCCTCAGGCTACGCCTTCCGTCGAGCGTCAAACCCGCTAGCTGGACAGCTAGCACATCGAGAGGCTTCTCCGGAATCCTAGGCTTCTCAAGCCAGCCACGCTTAGCTAGCCTAACTATAGCTAGGCTTTCAGCTACGTCGAGGGGAGTCTCAGCTAGCACAACTCCACTAGACTTCTTCCAAGCTCTATGTCCAGCTCTACCAACTCTCTGAAGCAGGTTGGTTACAGTCCTAGGTGAGCCATACTGGACTACCAGCTCAAGCTCACCTATGTCTATGCCAAGCTGAAGAGATGACGTGCATACTACTCCAAGCAGGAACCCAGACTTCAAGCTGGACTCAACTTCGACTCTAATATCTCTGGAGAGAGAGCTGTGGTGGGTTCCAAACTCCACGTCTGGAGAGAGCTCAGCTATCACACGCGAGAGGAGCTCAGCTGTAGACCTCGTGTTGGTGAAAACAAGCACCCTGCCACTGGCCTTAGCTAGCTCAACTATCCTCCTAGCTCTAGCTAGAAGCCATGGGTTGACGCCAACCTTCTCAGCACTGCTAGCGTCCTCCCCAGATGGCTCATGGTACTCAACTCTGATTTCAACCCTTTTACCTATGTCAAGGGATACGACCTCAGGTTTAGCTCCTCCTCCAGCTAGGAACTCAGCTACAGACTCCGGGGACCCTATCGTCGCAGAGAGCCCAATAACCTGGAAGCCTCCACAGACCTCTCTGACCCTCTCCAGGAGGACTGCAAGCTGGCTTCCCCTCTTGCTCTCAAGGAACTCATGCACCTCATCTACTACAACCCACCTGACAGCTCTTAAGGCAGCTCTCATCATCCTCCCTGGGAGGATGGCCTGAAGGCTCTCCGGGGTGGTTATCAAGACATCTGGAGGATGCCTAGCTTGAGCTTCCCTCTCACCTGAGCTGGTATCACCATGCCTAACCCCTACCCTAAACCCCAGGGCATGAGCGTACCTAGCCACTCTATTAAGGAGGTCTCTGTTAAGAGACCTCAGTGGGGTTATATAGAGGAGCTTCACGCCTGCCTCCTTGACCTCACGCATCATGTGGAGCACAGGAAGGACAGCTGCCTCTGTCTTCCCCCAGCCTGCAGGGGCTATAAGCAGGACACTTCTCCCCTCAAGAATGAGCGGTATAGCCTTCTCCTGGATCTCAGTCTCCCTTTCGACACCAACCTCAGCTAGTTTCTCCCTGAGCTCTCTGCACAGCAGGCTAAAGGCGCCCATGGAGACCAACTACCCAGATAGCTTAAGCACCTCCCTAGCCAGGCTCTCAGCTAGCTTCTCAACATCGAGCTCGAAGAAAGCTCTCCAGGAGAGCTGTATCTCATCCCCCTTCACCTTCACGTAGCCTTCTCTAGCGAGCTCTCCAAGGCATATCTTGGCCTCAGCCTCTCCAACCTTACGCGAAGCAACCTCTAAGAACTCACTTCTCTTAACGACTCCCCTACCTGCCGTAAAGAGCCCAACTAGTATTCCAAGGCAGGCTACAGCATTCGAGTCGAGCGGTGAAAGCTTGATGTCTCCTACAGGCTCAGATGGAGCTATTACAGCAAGCCCCTCCTCCTCAAGCAGGTGAAGCCTAAGCCCAAGCTCAGCTAGCTTCTCGTTCAGCTCCTCCACTAGCTCCTCAAGCCTGTCCCCAAACTCCTTCCTAAGCTCTGCTATGCTAGCTCCAGGCTTTCTGCCAGACCTATAGAGCACCATGAGAAGAAGCCTCTTTGCATCGCTGCTAACCAACTCAGGCACCAAACCTATAGGAGCACTAAACGCTTAAGAAAGTGACTGCCATCCACTAGAAGCTTGGATCCTATCAGCTACTACAAGAGGAGGAGCGTTGCGGAGGAAATCTCCAGCTACTGTAGGCGCCGCTGGGTTGCAGTTCACTCTACCCTGGGTAGCAGGCTGGTGTTTACAAGATACCTTCGAGTAGGCAAAACTAAGGTCCCAATCACCATCTCCAGCCCAGAGGACCTAGCTACGCTCGTGGAGAAGCTTAATGCCAGGTCAGTCTACGCTACCATACACGAGTACCATGCTCTAGCTAGAGAAGAGGACACAGCCCCTCTCAGCAACATAGCCAGGTCAGCTCCAGTATGGGACATTGATAGCACTCCAAGCCTCTACAAGGCCACACTAGAGGCTGCCAGAGCCGTAGTCGATGAGCTGGAGAGGCTTGGTGTAGTGAAGTCGGTGTTCCTGAAGTGGTCTGGTAGAGGAGTACACGTCCACTTAAACCCATTAGCCTTCTCACGTGAGCTCCTCCGGAAAATACACCCAGCTGACATAGCCTACTCGATAGTAGAGTACGTGAAGCTCAGGGTAGAGAGCCGCATCCACGAGTTATCTAAGAGATATGAGGCCAGAGGGCTCAGAGTGGAGAACAAGATAGACCTTCAGAGAGTCTTCACAGCACCGCTCTCACTTCACAGGCTACTAGACTTCTGCTGCATATGCTTTACTCCAGATGACATAGACAGCTTTGAGCTGAGCTGGGCTCTACCCAAGGAGTACAGGCATGATAGGAGGTGGAAGACAAGGTATGTAGAGGGTGAAGCAGACCACCTAGCTAAGAGGGCATATGAGGTAGTGGGGGGAATGCCCTACCCCAAAGCGAGGAGAAGGAGGAAGACCCCGAAGCTAGATGAGATGATAAAGAGGGCGCTCAGGGAGCTCACGGGATCTCAGCTTCCCTTCTAGCTTTCGCCTCTATGATTCTCTCAGCCACTTCCCTAGGGAGAGCTACATCCTCTCTCCTAAGAGGCTCCTTCAGCGGTGTCACAACCATGCCCACCCCGTCAACTATGTCTACTCTATGCAGCCTAAGGTCGTGAGGGGTGTTTCTCATCTTCTCAATCAAGACATACCTCTGAAGCACCCCCCTCCTCACAGCTCTCATGAACCTAATTATCCCGTCGCTGACGTGCTCCAGCCCGAAGCCGAAGGCCTGCGATGTCGTCACTGCATACTGCGTGACTGCGAGGGTCGTGAGCTTCCATGGAGCTAGGGTCTTCTTTATGTAGTACGAGTAGTTTCTGGCCATTGCGGGCTTGTCAAGCCAGAATGCTGAGAGCGAGTCTATTATGCACCTAGCTTCACCACGCCCTAGCCTCTTCTTCGCTTCAACGATCTTCCTGACGAGGTCCTCGACACTCAGCGTTGACAGAGTCCACTCACCACGCCCGAATGTGTCGATCAGTATCAGCATCCCCCCGTCTACAGCCAGCTTGAAGTCCATGTTGAACTGGTAGGCTTGCTCTATGATGGAGCTGCTGGACTCCTCTGTAGTCACGTATATGGCCTTCTCCCCGCTCCTTATGCCTGCCCACGCAAAGTGAAGGCAGAACACCGTTTTCCCAGTCCCAGGCTCACCTGACACGCACACCAGGAAGCCTCTTGGGATCCCTCCTGACAGCATGCGGTCTATGCCCTCAACTCCAGTCTTAACTCTCTTCATCCTCCCCCCACTCCTCTCTATCAACCCAAAACACGTGAGCTCCTCTTTCAGGTGGGCTTAGAGAAACACTCAGAAGCCTCCCCTTCTTCTCAACAGCTATCTCCCCTTTCTGCTGTAGGTGAGCTAGAGCCTGAAGCATAGAGAGGAGCTCCTCCCACGAGCTTGCTAGCTCGCTGAGGTCTACCTCCCTTCCAGCCAGCTGCTGAGCAGCTTCCCTGGCTGCCTCTACTACGTCGCTGAACAGCATGCTGCTGGGCTCAGCTGTAGAAGGCCTAGGCGCTTGCAGCTCAGGGGGCGCCAGTCTTCTATCCGGCTGCTCTAGGAAGGCTCTAGCTAGCTTGGCTATGACCTCAGCGCTGAGGGGCCCGTCAACCGAAGCTAGTGGCCGCCAGGCTAAAGCCACAATCTCAGCTATCCTCATCCTGCTAGCCAGCTTAAGCCCCTCTCTTATGGCTCCTGCAGGGGTGAGTGCTGCTGAGGCAGCTGCAATGCTCCTCTCAACTCTAGCTAGCAGTATCCTGATGACCTTCGGCAGAAGCTCTCCAACAAGCCTGAGGAGCATGGGGCTGCCGATCTGAATAGCTTGCCCGGCAAGCCTAAGGTACCTGCTGGTAGGCACATCGCTTATATCTATCTTCCCTTGGAGAGCCATCTCACACCTCTGTATAGCCCTCCTGAGGGAAGCTCTAACCTTTGTCTCTGAACTGTACACTCACAGCCCCCTCATACTTCGATATGAAGACTACTCTATCCGCGTGAGGCGGGATCCTCAGCCTAGCTGGCGTGACCACTATGTACTGGGTGTCTCTGGACGCCTCCTTGAGGAGGAGAGAAACCCTCTCGAAGTTCTCAGGGTCCAGATGTATCTCAAACTCGTCTAGTATCCTGAACGGGGAGGGCTTCATTTTCTGGACTGCAAGCAGCAGCCCCACTGTAGAAAGCGTCCTCTCGCCACCGGAGTGGGCCATGCTGCTCACAGCCTCAGGTGGAGCGCCATCGAAGCCGACATATATCTCGAGGCCAGCCTCATACGGGTCAGCTCCCTCCAGTGCGACATACCCTTCTCCACCAACTTTGCTGATAAGCTCTTGGAAGTGGGTGTTCACGTCGCGGACTGCCTGCTCTAGCGTGCTACGCCACCTGCTGGCTGCCTCCTTCCTCCTTTCTAGGATGGAATCCCTTTCCTCAGCTATCTTCCTCCTCTCCTCTGTCAGCCTCTCAAGCACTGAAGTAGCTTCCCTAAGCTTCTCTCTTGCAAGAGGGTCTACAGACTTCAGAGCTTCGAGTTCACCTCGAATTCTCTCAAGCTCAGCTTCAACCTCGCTCACAGGTGGAGCTCTTGAGATCTCCTCCTCAGTGACGACTCTGCTTCTGTCATCTAGAAGCCTTTTAAGCTCTGCCACCTCTACTTCAATGCCGCCTATCTGCTGCTCCAGCTCATCTACTCTCCTAGCCCACCTCTGAGCTGAGGCCTTGGCCTGCTGCATGCTTCTCTCATTGATCTCCCTCTCTACCTGTATCTCTCTGAGCCTAAGCTCTCCTGACAAAACCTCGTCAACGGCCTTCTCGAAGCTTCTCACAGCCTCTCGCAGCTTGGATAGCGCTAGCCTAGCCGAGCTCACATCTAGGCTTGAGAGGGCGTCTGAAAGCTGGCCTATAGCCTCCTCCATCCTCCTCCTAGCTGCTTGCCTCATCTCCCTAGCTCTAGTAAGCTTCTCTCTGACAGCTGCCTCCTCCATTGTGAGCTGCTCGATCCTGCTGAGAGCCCCCCTCTCAAGCGCCCTCTTCTCCTCTATCTTAGCTCTAGCCCTAGAGGCCTCGCTCTCCAGCGCGTGTACCTGCTTAAGGGCCTCCTCTATTCTCTCCTTAAGTTCTAGTGCCTCAGCAGCTATCTTCATCCTCTCCAGCTCTACAAGCCTCCTCTGAGCCTCCTCCTTCCTCTCCAGGAGCTCAGCTTCCCTCCTCCTGCCTTCAACCTCAGCCCTCAGCTCCTTAAGCTTGGCGTCCAGCTCAGATAGCTTGCTACCAAGCTCTTCGACGCCCTTGTCCATGGCTGCTATTGCAGCATGCAGCTTATCAAGCCCTAAAAGCTCCTCGAAGTACAGGAGTCTCTCTCTAGGCTTAGAGTCTATCCACGCGTTGACCTTCCCCTGAGGCATGACGACAAGCGGGTTGTCAACTGAGATCATAGACTCATCTAGTATCGCCTTAACCTCACGGTACTGCCTATACACCCCGTTCACGTAGTACTCAGATCCTCTCCCCCTCTGCATTATCACTCTAGTGAACTCCACCTTGTCGGAGTTGATTGATGGTATGGCTCTCCTTCCTCCTCTAGGCCTGTTGTCTATGACAGTAGAGATCACAGCCTCCCTCTTCCCCCTCCTGATGAAGTCTGATATCCTAGACTTCCTCTCTCTAGCCAGGGAGCCAAGGCAGAGCTGTATAGCAGAGACTATAGAGGTCTTCCCAGCGCCATTTGGCCCAGCTATGATGTTCAGCCCAGGCCTAAAGGGGACTAAGACATCTCCCTCGAATGTCATGAAGTCTCTTAGCCTGACCTCTAGTATCACTGTAGGCCCCAGCCTAGTACTCCTGACAAATTATTAGAACATCAACTTACAAACCTGGTGGTCACTTGGGTGTGCGTAGACACAGGATAAAGAGGAAGGAGGCCAGGAGGATAGCTGCCATAGCCTCAGAGAGGTGGCCTGAGCTAGCAGACTTCATCTCATCAGCAAGAGACTCTGAGTTTGAGCTAGCACACGCAGAGGAGGCACAAGTTCTTCTAGTAGATAGGACGCCAGTGCTGCTATTAGCTGGTGGAGAGCCTATACCGGCTATAACAGGCCTAGAGAAGTTCAGCATAGACCTCCCTAAGGTGACTGTAGACGTCGGTGCAGTCCCCTATATCGCGAAGGGAGCTCACGTCATGGTCCCTGGCATAGTTTCGCTCAGCAGGGACTTCAAGGAGGGAGCTGGCGTAGCTGTAGCTGAAGAGAAGCTCGGTAGCATAATTGCAGTTGGGATAGCTCTGATGAGCTCAGATGAGATAAAGCTGAGCAGCAAGGGGAGAGCCATAAAGAACATACATCACGTTGGAGACAAGCTATGGAAGCTCTACTCGAAGCTCTAGCGTCTACCAATCCTGATAAGGTACTCAGCTATCCTCCCAGCTATGCTGAACTCCGTCACCCTCTGAAGCCCTTCCCATCCAGGCTGGCTATTCACCTCAACGATGAGCACCCTCCCATCCTTAGCTTCGATCATGTCCACTCCAGCTAGCTTACAGCCTACAGCCTCACAGGCCCTCACAGCGAGCTCCTGGAGCTCCTCTGGCAGCCTCACAGTAACAGGCCTAGCTCCCTGAGCTATGTTCGTCTTCCAGCTTCCTCCCACCCTATACATGGATGAAATAACCTCCCCATCTAAGACCAGCGCTCTGATGTCTCTGTTACCATGTTCCACAAACTCCTGGATGTACAGGACCATCCTACCGAAGGCTAGCGCAGAAAACACTCTCCATGCGACCTCTCTATCAGACACCCTAGTCATGCCCATTCCCCTGCTCCCGAATATAGGCTTAACAACGACGTCTCCACCAAGCTCATCGAAAGCTCGCAGCGCTCTCTCAACGCTCCTGCACACCACAGTCCTAGGCACAGGGAGCCCAGCCTCCTCCAGGGTCACAAGAGCATAGTACTTGTCAACACACTTCTCGATGGCCCTAGGCTCATTCACTATTGGAAGCCCTCTTCTGCTCAGTGTCAGCAGCATATCCATCGAGAATATTATCTCCTCAAGAGAACCCCTCCCGATAGGCCTGACTATGATGCTAGCTACCTCGCTCAGGAGGTCTACTCCCCTAGCTGATATCGGGGCTCCAAAGCCGACCCTAGCCACCATATCTGGGAAGTCGAAAACGAAGGGCTCAGCACTCCTCCTCCTCAGCTCCTTAGACAGCTCAGCTGTATGCCAAGCATCCTCTCTACGGCTTATTATCCCAACTCTCATGCTATCCCCAGTGGGACGCCGGGCGCCCTGTAGATAAACCCGCTTTCCTCTACAGTCTTCCTGTCAAATGCCAGCTTCCCGTCGAAGAAGACGACAGGTCCCTGCCTCTCCACCATACTCCTGAGCTTCCTAAGGTCCATTTCCCTAAACACAGCGTGGTCTGCTCCGATGACTATGCAGTTAGCTCCTCTGACTGCTTCACGCAGAGAAGAGGCTACCTGAGCCCCAAAGCCTTCACTCACATAAGGATCGTAGACTTTAACCTCAGCTCCAGCCTCAATCAGCTTCTCCACCAGAGGCCTGACAGGAGTCTCAACGGCCACGTCAACATCTCCCCTGTAAGTGACTCCTAGCACTGCTATCTTCAGCTCAAGCCCTAGCTGAGTTAAGCTCTCAAGCAAGGCTGCAGCTGCGTGCTCTGGCATCCGGGAGTTGATCTCTCTCCCAGCTCTGATCACGCTTTGCCTGCTGAAGGATGCAAGGAAAAGAGGGTCCTTGGTGAGGCATGTGCCACCAACTCCTATCCCAGGTTTCAGTATGCTTACTCGAGGATGCATGTTTGCTAGCTTAATGACCTCGTTAACTGGGGCCTTGATCTCCTCGCAGATCAGAGCAAGCTCATTTGCAAAGGCTATGTTCAAGTCCCTGTACGCGTTTTCAGCGAGCTTGACTGCTTCAGCTACTCTGAGCGATGTCACAGCTATCTCTCCCCTCACGAACGCCCTGTACAGGAGGCTAGCTAGCTCCCCTGCTTCCCTGCTTCTGCACCCAATAACCCTACTGTTCTCAACTAGCTCCTCAATCAGCTTGCCAGGGTAAGCTCTCTCCGGGCAGTAAGCGTAGTAGAACCCCTCCCCCTCAGCTAGCCCAGTGAGCTCCTCAGCTAGCGGTATGAGGATTCTCTCCGAGGATAGCGGTGGCAGAGTGCTTTCAACTACTATAAGCTCTCCCTCACTCATGTGCCCACATATCTCAGCCATGGCCTGCCTGACGTAGCTTAAGTCAGCTCTCCCCTCCTCTATTGGGGTTGGAACGCATATCACATGGATCTGGGTCTCATCTGCTTCGCTGAGGCTCCTCACCAGCTGAAGTCTCTTGCTAGACAATGCCTCCTCAAGGAGCTCAGGGACCCCCTTCTCTCTCGCTGCAGCTCTCTTCTCCTCGATCTCCTCAAGTCTCCTCTCACTAGTATCCACCCCAACAACCCTAAAACCAGACCTGCATAGCAGTAACGCCAGTGGAAGCCCTATGACACCAAGCCCGTGTACGGATACGCGTGCTGCTCTGCTTAAAATAAGCCTCCTCAGCTTCATACATAGGGGCAGGGTGATCAGACCTTAAACCATTGGGGGGTGTTAGATGAGTGTAGTTGACCTGGACCACTTAGTTGACAGGTACTCTGAGGAGCCCTGGCTATTAGACAGCATGCTGAAGCAGATCCTAGACAAGGAGGCTCAGGAGCTGGTGTTCGAGAAGCTTCCAATAAGGCTAAGTGAGCTAGACCTCTTTGAGGTAAAGTTTGCGCTGGCAGTATTCTACACGTTCAGGGGCTTCCCTGCCCCAGGAGCACCAGCTTGGAGTGAGTGCACCCGCAAGGCTGGCAGCAGAGAACTCATAACCGCTGACGGGGTTAGGAGGATAGTAGCATATATCAGAAGAAGGAAGAGGGAAGCCAGGAGAGAAGCCAAGAGAGTAGACCCATCTTTAGTGAGGAGGGTAGACGAGAAGTTCTCGCTAGCTCCTCTAAAGACGCAGCTCGAAGATCTAATCTGATTATATTATCAGAGTCCCCTCCTCTCTCCTGCGGACTAGCCTAGTTATGTAGCCAGCAACCTGGTTCCTGATCTTCTTCGGTGCATGCCTGAGAATCTGCCCTACAATCTGCTTGTTGTGCTCGAAGTCCCTTGTGAACATCCCCTCGTACTGCTTAAACAGGGTCATTCCAAGCCTCTTCACGAGCTTAGTTCTTACTCGCCCCATGTTCGCTCACCAGAGCTCTCCTCAGCTCCACATACCTGCTTGCCTCACTTTTTTAAATCATACACGCTGCAGCCTCATGTGACAGCATGAAGCCTAGCGTATCCCCAGGCTTCCCTGGCCCTAAGGCTAGGGAGATTGTTGAGAGATCTGAGAAGGTGCTTGCAAAGAGCACTAGGCTCTACCCCCTAGTTGGAGTTGGCGGAGAAGGCTGCTACATAAAGGACATAGATGGAAACACGTTCCTAGACTTCTCCTCAGCAATAGCTGTAATGAACCTAGGGTATGCCCACCCTGAGATAGCTGAGACCATTAGGGAGTACTCAAGCAGCCTAGTACACTTCGCTGGGCAAGACTACTATAACCCAGAGCAGCTTCAGCTAGCTGAGAAGCTGGCTGAGCTTTCACCGGCTGGCATGAAGCCAGTAAAGGTGTTCCTGTCGAACAGCGGGACAGAATCCGTTGAAGCAGCTTATAAGGCAGTAGTCAGGTCGACAGGGAAGCCTGTAGCAATATCATTCATAGGGGCATTTCACGGCAGGACACTTGGGTCACTAAGCTTAACATGCAGCAAGATAGTCCACAGGAAGGGATACCATCCTCTAAGGCCAGTCATACACACCCCCTACGCGTACTGCTACAGGTGTAGGTTCAAGCTCACATACCCAGACTGTGACATTTGGTGCGCAAAGTACATAGAGGAAGTCCTCTTAAGCACCGTAGTCAGCCCAGATGACGTGGCCTTCATGGCACTAGAGCCAGTTCAAGGCGAGGGAGGCTATGTAGTTGGCCCACCTGAGTTCTACCAGGAGATCAAGAAGATCTGCGATAGGAACAAGATAGCTTTAATCGATGACGAGGTTCAGGCTGGAATGTTCAGGACAGGAGAGTTCCTCGGAATAATGAACTTCAATATCACACCTGATGTCTACACGCTCGCCAAGGCTCTGGCTAGCGGCATCCCGATGGGGGCTACAGTCCTAAGAGAGGAATACAGCTTCAAGGATGAAGGAGCTCACTCGAATACCTTCGGAGGGAACATACTGGCTTGTGCAGTTGCCTTAAAGACTATAGAGGTCATACTCAGAGACAAGCTTCACGACAACGCCAGGAGAATAGGAGAGTACATACTGAAGCGAGCTAGGGAATGGGTTGAGCAGTATCCACTAATCGGAGATGCTAGAGGGCTAGGCCTCATGATCGGGGTGGAGGTGGTCTCAGATAAGGCCAGGAAGACGCCTGGAGTAGAGGAGAGGAAGAAGCTTCTATGGGAGTGCCTCAAGAGGGGGCTGATACTGCTCCCATGCGGGTTAAGCAGCTTCAGAATAGCTCCGCCACTGAACATAACGGAGGAGGAGGCTGAAGCAGGCTGCAACATCATAGAGGAGTCGATAAAGCAGCTACTTAGCTAGCGTGTCCACAAAGTGTGCTATATCCCATATTTTAATTGGGGCATTAAGCTCGCTGTTTGCTTCAAGGAACTGCCCATAGCAGTGTGGGCATGATGTGATCAGGACGCTAGCTTTCATCTCAACTGCCTCCTTTATCCTGAATGCAGTGACCTTCAGCGAGATAGAGGGGTCAGCTCCAGGCGCGACGCCTCCTCCACTGCCGCAGCAGAAGCTTTCCACTCCATGCTTCTCGAACTCAAGCAGCTTCAGGCCAGGAATCATCTGGAGGAGCTCCCTAGGCTCGTCGATGACCCCTAGCTTCCTAGACATCACACAGGGGTCGTGGTAAACCGCTGCTTTCCTAAACCTCCTGAACCTCAGCTTCTTTCTCTTGGCAGCTTCGCTTAAAACCTGAGCTACATGCAGCACTTCTATTCCATCTAGGTCTCTCATCGACATGACGCAGTGTGGGCAGCTAGATGCTATTCTGCTTACACCAGCTTTGTCAAGCTTCTTCGAGAGCTCCTCTAGAACTATGCTCCTAACTCCCTCATGTCCACAGTACTCAGCGTACTCTCCACAGCACCCATTTAAGCTGACTTCCTTAAGCAGCTCATAGCCAAGGCCATGTAGCAGCCCAAAGCTGCTCAGCGCTATCTCAGTGTAGACATGTGAGGACAAGCACCCCGGGAAGTATATGCTCTCAGCCTTCTCCTTGCTCTCGTACCTTCTTGGGACCCACTTCCCCTGGGATGGGGTACCAAACAGGTTCCCCCACCTGTTTATGTTCGTTATCCTACCTGATATGTTGCCTGGTGGCACATATCCTTCGCTCACCACAGCTCTTCTAGCGTCCTTGATCAGCTTAGTGACCTCTACTCCAGTTGGGCAGCTAGCATCACAGCTATAGCACAGTGGGCATATGAACACGTACTTTATGGTATCCACGTTTATCTCTATCTTCCCCTGCTCCATCAGCTTGATGAGCTCTATCCACCCCCTAGGAGAGTACGTCTCTAAGCCGTCCATCGCCTGGAACACTGGGCAGTTGGTGTTGCACCTTCCACACCTATTACAGTATGTTGCTGCTATATGCCATTCTTCACCAAGCTTCATCTGCTACACCAGCTTGCCTGGGTTTAAGATCCCCTTGGGGTCTAGTATCTGCTTAAGCTTCTTCATGAACTCAAGCTCATATGGTGTGAACTCCATCTTCACGTACTTGCTCTTTAAAGCCCCTATCCCGTGTTCGCCAGTGAGGCTTCCCCCAAGCTTAAGAGCTTCCTTAAGTATCTCTCTCACAGCAGCTCTTGCTCTCATAATCTCCTTCTGGTCTCTCTTGTCTGCTATTATAGTCGGGTGAAGTACTCCCTCACCTATGTGCCCGTATACGAGTATGTTTATCCGGTGCATTCTCGATATTCTTCTTAGGGCTGAGAGGAACTCTGGAATCCTAGATACAGGGATCGATGGGTCAAGCTGCATGAACGGCGGGTATATCCTGCTTATAGCCTCATAGACGCTGGTTCTGACCTTCCACAGGTTGTCAGCCTTCTCACCAGATGCTACGATGACCCTCTTAGCTCTACACTCCACCATAGCGTTCTCAGCCTCTCTAGCAGCGTCCCCCTCTTCAGTCTCACCTATGAACTCGACGAAGAGGGCAGCTCCGGTGTCAGGAGACTTGGCAGGCCCGTTTGCAGAGGCAACCTCGACAGTGTCTTTGTCCATGAACTCCATGGCTGAAAACCTGAGGCCTGAAGCTATTATCTTGGATGCTGCTCTAGCAGCGTCAGAGTCGCTCTCAAAGAACCCAACTAGGAGGACATACCTGCTAGGTTTCTTAGCAAGCTTGATGAAGGCCTTAGTTATCACGCCAAGAGTCCCTTCGCTTCCTATGAATATCCTCTTGAGATCCAGGCCAGAGACCGTCTTATAAGTCCTAGATCCGACCTGAACTACCTCGCCACTAGGGAGAACCACCTCCAGCCCTAGCACCCTGTCTCCAGTAGACCCATACATCGGAGAGTGTATCCCTGAGGCGTTGGTAGCTATCATGCCTCCTATTGTAGCTGCCTCAGGGCTGCCTATGTCTATCGGGAAGAAGAGGCCTTCTCCTAGCGAGTCGTTTAAGCTCTTGAGCTTCAGCCCCGCTTCAACCAGCGCAGTGAGGTTCTCTCTGCTTACCTCGATGACTCTATTCATCCTAGTCATGTCAAGCACTATACTCCCCTTAAGGGGGAGCGCTGCTCCAGCAAGCGAGGTCCCTCCTCCTCTTGGGATGACAGGTGTACCTGATGCGTTAGCTGCCTGCATGACTTTAGCAACCTCCTCTGTTGACCCAGGTCTGACGACAATCGACGGTGCTTCCCCGTTCTCGCTGGCGTCAAAGGAGTAGGCCATCAGAGTCAGGGGATCCGTTATCGCGTTTTCCTCGCCGACAATCTCAGTAAGCCTCTTAACTATGCTACTGCTCAACCTAACGCCCTATACCCTTCATCAGTATAAAGATATTAAATTAGCGTTTGAAGAAGGTGCTCAAAGAAGCTGGGTGGCTCAGTTTGAAGCTGGATAAAACCCCGCTATACTCGCTTCATCAGGAGCTTGGAGCTAAGATGTTTGAGTTTGCAGGATGGAGCATGCCTCTAAGATACACTAAGGTCACTGAGGAGGTTCTAGCAGTCCGAAACTCATATGGGCTCTTTGATGTCTCACACATGGGAAGGTTCTTCATAGAAGGTGAGGGAGCACTAGAGCTCATGCAGATGTCGACGACAAATGATGTATCAAAGCTGCAGCCTCTTAAAGGGCATTACACGTTCATCACAAACGAGAAGGGAGGCTTCAAAGATGACTGTATCCTGACCTGCATGGGCAAGGATAAGTACTTTCTTGTAGTGAATGCAGCTAACAGAGTGAAGATAGGAGAATGGCTTGCTAAGGTGGCTGCCGACATGGATCTAAGCGTGCAGATCACTGACATAACATTCAGCAGTGCGAGCATAGCGGTTCAGGGCCCTTTAGCTCCAAGAGCAGTCGAGAAGGCCTCCGGCTTAAACCTAAGCAATGTAAGTAGATTCAGTGCAGTGTGGATGGAAATAAGCGGTATAAAGGTATTTGCTACCAGGACCGGATACACCGGAGAAGACGGCTTCGAGCTCTATGTCTTCAACGTGTCCGCAGAGGAACCTGAGAACGCAGTTGAGGTCTTTAAGAAGATGCTGGAGATCGGGGAAGCTGTTAAAGCGAAGCCATGTGGGCTAGCTGCAAGAGACGTACTCAGGCTTGAAGCAGGCTTCGTCCTCTACGGAAACGACGTAGATGAGGGCATCACGCCAGTTGAAGCAGATCTGATGAGGTTTGTAAAGTTAGACAAGGGCTCCTTTATAGGAAGAGAGGCTATTGAAACACAGCTAGCAAGGGGGATCTCCAGGAAGAGGATAGGCATTAAGATGATAACCCCCCACATACCCCGGAAGGGGAACAGGGTCATGGTTGGCGGAGAGGAAGTAGGCTTTGTAACGAGCGGAAATCACAGCCCGACCGTCGGAACAGGGATCGCAATGGGTTACCTGAAGCCAGAGTATGCTAGGCCAGGTGTTAAAGTCGAGGTAGAGACAAGAGCTGGAGTCGGAGAAGCCCTAACTACATCTCCTCCATTCTACGATACCTCGGTATACGGCCTGAGGAGGTCTACTAAGCCAGAAGCTAGACTATGACAACAAGGCCGTGGCTAGTGATCTCAACAGTATACGGCCTGAGGTTCAGTGGTGTATATCTCATTTTTTGTATGAGCATCTTCCTGACTAGCTTTTCTCCCTCTCTCTCAAAGTACATCCGTATGAGGCCAGATGAAAGGAACTCACCGCTCAGAAGGTGTGGGTAGGCGTTGGTGGCTCCGTCATAGGATTCAGATATGAGCAGAGTAGTAGTCCTGAGGATTTTCATGGCTGAAATCATCCTGTGTAGAAATCTTCTTGCTACCCTAGCATCATCTATGGTCAGGAGCACACCTGGAAGAGAGTCTACAACAACTCTCTGTATCCCCATCTTCCTTACTGCATCAAGTAGCTCAACTAGGACTGTATCTGGGTCAAATGGGGCCTTGCTTGTGAGGGCCTTGGAGGGGAGCCTTATTCTCCCGCTTGCTAGGTCAAGGAAGTAGAATTTCCCGCTCTCCTCTAGAGACATCACGTCCCAGTTGAACTGCTGGGCTGTGAGCTTGAGTTCTTCAGGGAACTCCTCTGCTGTTAGGTAGAGCCCAGGCTCACCGTACTCGAGGGCACCGACATACAGGTACTGGAGGCCGAATATGGTTTTTCCGACTCCAGGATCCCCTGTCAGCAGTATAACGCTACCTCGAGGAAACCCCCCGTCAATTAAACCGTCTAAGTTCGGTATACCCGTTGGTACACGAGCTATCTTGGCCAAGACTATACCCCAGCAGCTTCTAGCAAATAGTCTGTTTAGCCTTATTTAAAAAGGTAACCTCTAGGTGAATATCTTGAAATCTCCTTTTTAACTCTGAGATATTATCCTGCTCAGCACCTTCTCTGCTCCTGCTGTCGGCTCTTCCTCAACTTCTGAGTAAACATCACCTGTATATGGATGTGCTGCGATATGCAGCATCCCTATCCGCACATAATACACTATCCTACCATCTTTGAGAGGTATTCTCACACAGAAGACTCTCTCCTTCTCAACAGAGGAAAGGTCAACCATCTTCCCCTCAGAGTCCATGTTCTGGAGGGCGAAAATAACCATGTAAAAGTCCTGGCTCTCCTCAAGCTCCTCCATCTCCCTAGCCCACTTCGCTAACGTAGCTACTGTGTTCTTCACGTCAATAAGTTCAGTAGCCGTAAGAGGCTTCACTCTGCTCTTCTCAGAGGCTTCCAGCTTAAGCGCTGAGATAAGCTTCCTAGCCATCTCCTCATAGCTGTCCTGCTTACTCTTTCTGACCCCAGCTTTCCTCAGAGCTCTAGTCACTGTTGTCTTAGACACTCTCACCCCAAGCCTCTCAGACATCGCTTCAGCTATCTCCCTAGCACTTGCGCCTGCCATGGCCATCTTAACCATTTCCTCCCTACCCTTCTCGAGGAGCATCTTTACCTTAGACTTCTCCCTAAGCTTGACTCCCCTCTTCTTCAGAGCTCTCAGCACTGTGTACTTGCTGGCCTTCTTGCCCAGCTTCTCCTCACAGTACTTGACTATCTCGCTTACACTATACCCTTTCTCATAGAGCTCAGCTATCCTCTTCTCCTCCTCTTCACTGAATATCTTTAGCGTCTGAGCTATCTTCCTCCTCTTCTCCTTAACTCTCTCTCTGTCTAGCTCGCTTACCTTCACTCCCCGGCTTCTTAGTACCCTAAATATTACGCTAGGAGAAACCTTCTTGCCGAACTCCCTATACACCCTCTCTATGACCTCACTGTAGGTCAGCTGATCTTCTAGTACCCACTTAACCACCTGCTCTTCCTCATCCTCCGTTAAGGTCCTCCTTCTAGCATTTACTCTCTTTATGACAGCTCGCCAGTGCTCTCTAGGGTCCACTGAAGCCTCTCTGAGGAGCTTCTTCACCTCCCTGTCAGAGCTAGCCTTAAAACCCAGCTTTTCAGCCAGTAGCTCTCTGATCTCACGGATAGACATCCCTTCAAGAGCCCACTCCCTTACCTTCTCAAGCACCTTGCTGTCTGCTGTCCTCAAAACAGTTCACCGCTGTATTCTTGCAGTCTATCATCCCTGCAGTACTCGGCTATAAATTTAGATACATCAGCAAGGCTTGGGTGCACGCCTTCACTTCTAGAGATGTAGCTTGCAGCTACTGCGTTTGCTAGGAGAAGCCTGTTAGCTGAGCTGAGCCCAATAAGCTCACCGAAGACGTTTCCAGCATTCCACGCGTCACCGGCTCCAGTAGCAAACTTAACATCCACCTTGAAACAGGGAGCTATGGTCACTTCCCCTTCTGAGGCTGAAGCCGAGAATAAGCTCGTATGCAGATCTATCCTAGTAGGGATCTTTCTCGAGATAGTGTATGCAGCTTCTAGCGCCCCTCTCAGCCCACTGCTGCAATCAATCCCCATAGCCTTGGAAACCCATAGAGCCTCATTCTCATTTAGCGATATCACATCCACAAGTCCAGATGAGAGCGCTCTGCTTACAAGCTCCTTAACCTCTTTCAAGCTCCTGACTGTTACATCAGATGGGTCCATGTAGGTCATTCTACCTCGGCTCTTCGCCTTCTCCAACACGTACTCCGCTAGCTCTGTTCCCCTCTTGATGGCAGCCCAGTTAAAGAAGCCAACGATATCAGCTGAAGCTACTTTACTTATAATGCTGCTGAAATGCTCTGGCTTAGCTTCAGCTAAGCTACCCCTATACCCCAGCATCACGTTGCTTCGCATGCCATCCTGCCGTAGCTCCAGGGCTACAGTCAGGCTGTCTCTTGCAGCATGTGCAGCATGGACTTCAACTGGAAGCCTTCTCATGAAGTATCTCAGCAGAAGCTCACCTAGCTCACTCACACAGGCTACAAGCATCACTCTTACCCCGAGGGACGCTATTGCTGAAGCGAAGTTCGAGGCGTTCCCTCCTCTTATGATGGTTTGGCTTCCAACATGTAGCACTCCTCCTCCCTTTCTGGCAACCTTCTGGAGCTTACTGATGAAGGTGTCTAGGTCTTCATCTACTATCACGAGCCTATCGATGAAGAAGTCTGGAAGCGCTGCGACAGTGCCTCTTGGAGCTGTCTTGCTGAGCTTTTCAGCCAGCTCGCTGAGATCAGCTTCTCTACGCCACTCTTTTAACTCGTGCGGCTCAGTGGGTTGCATGTCAATAGCTCCAAGCCTACTAGCTTTTAAGGAATCTGATGGCTGGGGCTGGAAGCCTGCTTTCCTAGCTTTAGCCCTGTTCTCTGCGATATGGGCTCCGTATAGGCTTCTATCCGGAGCTATAGCCTCGAGGTTCTCCTATCACGCTCTGATGTACGTTGACATGGTGGTCAAGCCTTCTGTGACGCTTGCTGTTATAGCTCTCTCTGCCAGAGTCTTTAAGCTGGGTAGCATCAGAGGTGTGCTTGCGAAAATAGGGTTGAAACTTAAGGCTATCCCACCAGGTGTTGCTATAGGTACCCTCGCTCACCTTCTCTACAATGCAACAGCTATTGCCCTGAAGCTAGCTGCAGACTGGAGCGGAGATGTAAGGATAGAGCTCTCGATCTCACACTATAGTGTCCTGAACATGGCTTACATGCTAGCTGTCGTTGGGGTGTTTGAGGAGCTTCTCGATAGAGGCTTCATCCAAACCAACATAGCCGTATCAGCTAGAAGAAAGGCAGGCATACTCGGCTTAATCCTGTCTATTGTTGCAACCGGCTTTTTCTTCTCGCTTCTACACATACCGATAGATGTATTCGTGAGGAAGCTTCCCCCTTACGCCATAGCAACCCACCTAGGCTACACCTTCTCCTTCTCACTGGCAGCGGGCTCTCTCTACTTTGCCACAGACCTCAACATCATAGCGTGTGCTGTGATGCATGGGTTAGAGAACACAGGCTACCCACTTCGTGTGTACACTGGCGGAAGGATAGTGGACCCAACTCTGCTTGAGTTCTCAGCTTCATCCATAATATGCCTCATAATGATGCTTACAGCAGCCTCCCTCTACTCCAGGAGGTGTTCCATGCAGCCACCTAGCTGAAGGGGCCACTATGCAGCCTGAGGCGCTGCAGCTGAGGCTAATGCTGCTGTTCTAAGGACCATATCCCCTGGATCCCCTAGCAGATAACTCATAGACCTTGATTTCGGTAGTTAGCTCCTCCTCCAGCCTTATGTGCTCCAGTACAACCTCGCCTTCACATATCTCAATTACTGTAAAGCTTGGTATGCTATAGGACGCTGAACCACCCCAAACGCCGGTTGCACTACCTGGGTTCACTATCAGCACACCTTCATAGAGCAGGTCTTCCTGCTTGTGGGTGTGCCCGGTTATCAAGATGGCTACACCTATCCTCTTAGCTATCGCGCTCAGCTGTGCTGGATTTCCTCTCGGATGCACTCCTGTACCATGGTATACCCCCACTTCCAGCTCTCCAACAGTGAACTTGCCATATGTAGGGAGGTCTGTGATGTAGTCCATGTTCCCTCTGACTGCAATGCACTTCTTTCCGAGGCTGCATATCCAGGACAGTACTTCCCTAGTGGTGTAGTCTCCTGTCGCAGCTACGACATCGAATTCCCTCTTAAGCCCCTCAGCTAGCTTATCAGGGACCTTGTTGGCTCTGCTAGGTATGTGCAGGTCTCCTATTGCAAGGATCTTCAAGAGCTCACCTCCTAGTAGTCTATTCCCCTCCTTGATACAACGCCCTGCCTAAATGGGTGCTTAACCTCCTCCATCACCGTAACTAGGTCAGCTGCCTTTACCAGCTCTGGCGGAGCATACCTGCCTGTCAAAACAAGCTCCACGTGAGAAGGCTTCTTCTCGATCAAGTCGAGTATGTCACCCAGCTCTATCAGCTTGAAGTGGAGTGCCACGTTCACTTCATCTAGAACTACGATATCGTATTTACCGCTCAGCACAGCTTCCCTAGCATATTCCAGGGCTCTTCTAGCTTCCTCGATGTCAATGGGCTTTGGGCTAGCTGGGTTAACGAACTCTGGTGTCCCAAACCTCACGACCTCTATGTTCTCTATCTTCTTACAGGCCTCTACCTCACCATAGCCCTCCCATCCCTTCATGAACTGGACGATAAGCACTTTCAATCCATGTCCTGCTGCTCTTAGCGCAAGCCCAAATGCAGCTGTGGTCTTCCCCTTCCCATTGCCAGTGTAGACCTCCACAAGCCCCTTGTCGAGCCTAGGCATCCTTCTTCTCCCTTATCCTCCTTACCATAAGCTTCTCCAGCCTAGATGCAGCTGTATACGGGTCTACCTTCCTCTCAACAACCTCCTCAGCAAGGCTTTCCAGCACATGGCTTCCCTCAAGCTCTCTTCTCATGAGGTTCAAGAGCCTGCTGAGAGCTATGCTCTCTATGACATCCATAGCCTTCTGCCTAGCTCTCTCAGGTGGCATAGCCTTCATGAACTCTCTGTGCTTCTCTATCCACTCAACAAGCTCACCTAGCCCCTCTCCTGTTCTAGCCGACACCTTAATTACAGGAGGCCTCCAGCCGTCTTTAGCTTCCATTATCTCAAGAGCGTTCCTTAATTC
>Ga0164311_10000162_pt1 | contig 25937 bp, 23 predicted proteins | sample GuaBasSedimGuay2_FD_121796 | JGI IMG/M metagenome (GOLD analysis project Ga0164311, IMG submission 121796) | Subseafloor sediment microbial communities from Guaymas Basin, Gulf of California, Mexico - Guay2, Core 4569-9, 9-12 cm | ecosystem: Environmental > Aquatic > Marine > Hydrothermal vents... | reverse complement strand
GACGGATTCTGTGGTTCAAGTCTGCGGAGCATCCTGAGTAGGCCGAAGGCCGTATCGAAGCCGAGTCCTGAGCCTGTCGAAGGGGGTGCGAAGAATACCGTAAAACGTTGTAAAATCGCACCCCCTTCGATACGCGCTCACGCTGTTCGCGCTACTCAGGATACTCAACCACAGAAAACGTCAGAATCAGGAACAAGACAACGGTACCGGCAATCACCGCATATTCGCCGTCACTGTCCAGTATCCAGAGTCCACGGTCATCTGGAACATCCTGCGCGTCGACCACAACAACACAGAGGCTTTCAAACAGACGTTGCAGCAACTGAAGCAGGTTGGTGTTCACCTGCGCGCGATCACCACCGATGGCTGGTAAGGTGCGGAAAATAGGCTGAGCTTGTCGAAACCGGCGCCAGATATCACCCAGCATCAGGAGCGGCGTCGTGTGATGGCGACGGGAAAGAAATCAGCGCAACATCGAGCACTTTATCCATCTGCTCAACCAGAACGATATTCAATTTGCGCTGAACACGGCGGGGGATTTCGTCGAGGTCCTTCTTATTGCTTTTGGGAATGATGATCGTTTCAATGCCAGCGCGATAGGCCGCCAGCATCTTTTCCTTGAGGCCGCCTACGGGCAACACTCGGCCGCGCAACGTGATCTCACCCGTCATCCCCACGTCGTGGCGCACGGTCTGGTTGGTGAAAGCAGAGATAAGGGCCGTGGCAATCGTGATGCCGGCCGAGGGGCCATCCTTGGGGATCGCCCCTTCCGGCAGGTGCACGTGGATATCGGTTTGGTCAAAGACGCCCGCCTCAATTCCCAACTCCTCGCTGCGGGAGCGGGTGTAACTCAACGCCGCCTGCGCCGATTCCTGCATAATGTCGCCCAGGCGTCCGGTCAGCAACAGGTTGCCCTTACCGGGCATGAGCGCCACCTCCACGGGTGTCAGGTCTCCTCCGGCCTCGGTCCAGGCCACTCCCATAGCGATGCCAACTCCGTCATGCTCCTCCGCCATGTTGCGGATGAATTGCGGCGGGCCGAGGTGCTTGGCGAGCATGTTGGCCTGGATGCGTTGGGGAGGAGATTTGCCTTCGGCCAGACGGCGGGCGACTTTGCGGCAAAGGCTGGCAATCTCGCGTTCGAGATTGCGCACGCCGGCCTCATAAGTATACTCGCGGATGAGGGATTGCAGGGCACTCTTGGTAAAGGCGACCGGGTGCTCATCCAGGCCATGCTCCTCCAGTTGGCGCGGAATCAGGAAGCGGCGCGCAATCTCTAACTTTTCCTCGTCAATGTAGCCGGGAAATTCTATCACCTCCATACGGTCTTGCAGCGCCGGCGGGACTGGGCTGAGGATATTGGCAGTGGTGATAAACAACACTTTTGAAAGGTCGTAGGGCACCTCAAGGTAATGATCGGAAAAGGCAAAATTCTGTTCGGGGTCCAACACCTCCAGCAAGGCCGCCGCCGGGTCGCCGCGAAAATCCGCCCCTATCTTGTCCACCTCGTCGAGCATGAACAGGGGATTGAGCGTGCCGGCCCGCCGCATCGTCTGGATGATGCGGCCAGGCAGCGAGCCGATGTAGGTGCGACGGTGGCCTCGAATCTCCGCCTCGTCCCGCACACCGCCCAGGCTCACGCGGACGAACTTGCGTCCCAGGGCCTCGGCGATGGAGCGCCCCAGCGAGGTCTTGCCAGTGCCGGGAGGCCCCACAAAGCAAAGAATCGGGCTACGCATCTTGTCGGCCGCCAGTCGCCGCACGGCAATGTATTCGAGAATGCGATCTTTGGCCTTGGGCAACCCGTAATGACGAGATTCCAGCACCTGATCCACGTGACCAACGTCCAGGTTATCCTCGGTGGTCTCTGACCACGGCAGATCAATCAGCCAGTCGAGGTAGGTGCGGATCATGCCCGTCTCTGGCGACATGGGCGGCATAGAGGACAAACGACCGAGTTCCTTATCGGCCCGCGCACGCGTCTCATCGGGCAATTCCATCTCGGCGATTCTATCGCGCAGTTCGTTCGCTTCCTGGGTGTAGACGTCACCCTCGCCCAGTTCGCTCTGGATGACTTTCATCTGCTCTCGCAAAAAGTACTCGCGCTGAGACTTGTCCAGTTCCTGTTGCACCTGCGCGTGGATATGATCCTCTAGCTCAAGCACGTCCAGTTCCTTGGCCAACAGGACACTGATGTACTGTAACCGTGACGCAGGGGCTATGGTCTCTAGTACCTCCTGCCGCTCGGTCACTTCCAAATCCAATACCTGGGCCATCAGATCAGCCAGCCAACCCGGCCCATCCACGTTCATAGCAAAGACATAAGCGTCTTGGGGCAAAGAGCGGTTCAACTGCACGACCTTTTCAAAAAGCGCCAGCACCGCCCGCATCAGCGCCTCAGTGAGCGGGGTCTTGTCCGCAACCTCATAGATGGGCAAAGCACGCACTCGAATGTAGGGTTCCAGTTGAACGTATTCGACAATCTGCAACCTGCGAAGTCCCTGGCTCAACATGCTGATGGTACCATCCGGCATGCGCAACATGCGGCCAATTTCCACCTCGGTGCCAAAAGTGAAGAGGTCTTCTGGTCCTGGCTCTGCCACGTCCACATCCCGCTGGGCGACGGTGATGAGCGGCTCGCCCGTTTCGAGCGCTACCTCGATGGCCTCTATCGAACGGTCGCGGCCGACAAAGAGCGGCGTGACCATGCGGGGAAACATCACCATGTCGCGCAACGGCAAAAGCGGCGCTTCAATGACATCATCCGAAAACTCGGATAGCGCCGCAACATCGTCAAAATCCACGTCATCCAAGGAAAACGGTATCTCTTGAGGCCACTCCATCTGCGCCCACCAATTCTGAAAAGCTATATCCATCATTATTGTTCTTTTCCTATCTGGAGTCTGGCAAATTTTCAGAATGCCCACATCTTGGGGTAGGCAACAATAAAGGCTAGATATGGGGGTTCGTAGTAGCGGCTTTAGCCGCTTTTGAGCCTTTTGGACGGCTGAAGCCGTCACTACGAACAAAAACGCCAGACTCCAGTTCCTATATCAAATTTCCACTACGCCATCGTTGTCCGGCAACGGAGCGCCGGTGTGACGCGCCCACTCCTCGCGGGCGTCGGCGACGAGGTGAGTAGACCCTGTCACCAGCAAGCCCAGGCCAGCGCCCAAAACCCCTACGGCGCCCTTCATTTTGTGAGAAACAGCGAGGGCGGGGTTTTGGGTTTTTCCAAAAAACTGTTTTTGAGCGGGCACCATCACTGCCAGCCCGCGCTGAAGCGACTTTTCCACATTCACGCTGATCTCTGCCCCACCCCCCACAGCGGCGACGGCATCGGCCAACACTGCCGGCGCTGCTGCCCGGGGATGATCGGAGCGGGTGACGATGACGTAATCACTGATCGGCAAAAATATCTCTAGCATCCCTGTGACGTCCTTGTCGGCCGAAGCGCCAAAGACCAGCACCCAGCGGCGGCCGGGAAACCATTCTTCCAACGCCACGCGCAACATCTGCGCCGAGTAGGGATTGTGGGCACCATCCGCAACCACCAAAGGCTCGCGGCTGAGTATCTCCATCCGCCCCGGCCAGTAGGTTGTGCGCAGCCCTTTACGCACATCTTCGTTGGAGATGCGAAAGCCCCGCCGACCTAAAACGTCCAGCGTAGCAATGACGCTGGCGGCGTTCTCCAATTGATGGCGGCCCAGCAAGGGAATCCAATACTCTCCATCCAACTCTGAGCCGCCGGTGCCGCGCCGGACGGTGAAAGCCTGGCCGTCTAGATCGGCGGAGCCGGGTTCGTAATCCCAATCCCGGCCAACCACTGCGAGCGGAGCCCCTCGCTCCCGACTGACCGCCTCAACCACTTCAAGCGCCTCGGCGCGCTGCGGCGCGCTGACGACCGGGACTCCTGGCTTGATGATGCCGGCCTTCTCGTAGGCGATCTCGGCCAACGTGTCGCCCAGTAGGTACATGTGCTCCAGACTAAGCGACGTAATCACGGATACTTCTGGCGTCAAGGCGTTGGTGGCATCGAGCCGCCCACCCAGCCCCACCTCGACGACGGCCACGTCCACCCCGGAGCGGGCGAAATAGAGAAAGCCCATCGCAGTGATGGCCTCAAAATAAGTCACGTCCGGTACGCGCTCGACCAGCGGGCGAATCTCCTCTACCAGCGCGATGACGTCCTCCTGCGCGATATTGCGCCGATCCACCTGGATGCGCTCGCGGAAGGTATGAAGGTGAGGCGAAACGTAGAAACCGGTGCAGTAACCGGCGGCCCGCAGGCAAGCCTCGCACAGCGCCGCAGCGGACCCTTTGCCTTTGGTGCCGGCGATGTGTACCGCCGGGAAGCGGGTGTGCGGGTTGCCCACTGCTTCCAGCAGCCGCTCGACGCGCGCAAGGTTGTGCGTCTCCGGCGTATATCGTTCGAGACGCATCTTTTCGTAATCAATCAGGCTATGGAGATAGGTGATAGCGTTTGAGTAATCCATTGGCTCTGTCAATCCTTACCAATCGGCGCGATTGTACTATTTTTTCTAAGAAATGCAAGTTGGGGAGTTGATATACTGAACGCAAATCAAATGGGTGAATTGCTCCAGTCTCGAAAACACCGCAAGAGGACCGGAATAGAGGCTTTAGCCGGGTAAACGTGGCAAAACTGGGTCAAATCCGGCTAAAGCCTCCAATTCAAATTCACTCAACTCAATTGCGCTCAGCCTATTTTCCGCACCTCTGGACAGCTTGATTTGGGGCTTGACACTTTGTTCTTCCAAACCCAATTTGGGCAGATTCGCCGTCTGGGTCAGTGAGAAACCAGTTTTTCTGAAAAACCTGGTTTCTTTCCCCGCTTTTTGAAAAAGACACAAATAGGCTGCGTCAGGATGCGAAATATAGGCAGAGCGCCTTTGCCGGTAAAAACGGGCGCAATCTAAGCAATTTTGCTGCCAATGTCACCTTCCGAGACCTCCGAGGTCTGAAATTTGGATCTACTGAGGCTCAGTATAGTTGGAGAATTGAGGGGTTGGGAGAGTGGTGGTTGGCGGGGATACTCAATTTTCAAATTCCCTAATTTCCAAATATGTGGTACACTTCTCTCCGAGCCCTGATTGGTGGAGGAATTGTATTGCGAACGTGGCATATCTTGGTGATAATGGCAATACTCGGCCTAGCGCTGACATTGACCGCCTGTGGAGAAAAACAACTACTGAACCAAGTTTCATTCTCAGCAGACACTATCACTCCCAACGCAGATAAAGACACAGACGTATTGGTGATTACGTACAACCTGTCCCGCAGTGCGGAGGTCTCTATCTACTTTGAGGACAATGATGGAAACCGCTACTACTTTCGCGACCACATCCACCACGGCCCCTCCGTCGAGGAACCCTACCAGGTCTATTTTGCCGGCGTGGTTGACGGCTACGTGTTGCCCCACGAAAACAAAGAGTTCGCGGGGTTCACGGTGGAAAAGCGCGTGCTGCAAAACGGCGACTACACTTGGATAGTAGAAGCAACCGATCCAGAAGGCATCACCATACCGTACACTGGCACGCTCACCATCGCCGACGCCGACACCGCCCTGCCAGAACTGCGCGGCTTTAGCATATACCCGCCCGTTTTCACCCCCAACCGGGATGGCATCAGTGACCGGGCGACGATCAACGTGGACCTCAAAAAAGACGTGGAGGAGCTGATCGTCTACCTGGAGGGGAACGACGGAATACGTCACCACGTGGAATGGCAGGAAAAGCTCACCCCGCTCAACGAGGCCGGCTGGCACGAGTTCGATTACGACGCCGGAGTGGACCACGGGGCCGACCCTCCGCCCGACGGCGTGTACACTGTGACCATGCGGGCGCGGGATGCGGTGGGGCAGTGGACGGTGGCGACGAGTACGCTGACCATCAAGAACGGCGGCGTGCCGAGGGCCTACATCCTCAACGGCGCGGTGGAGTGGTCGGGTGAAGGGCCAGAGGTAAAAATCCCCTTGAACAGCACGCTCTACTTTACCCTGACTATCGAAAATGACGGCGTCGTCCCCATCCGCACCAGCGGCCCGCCGCCGGGCGCCATCTACGATAGCGACCAGAACTATGCCACGCTGGGCGAGTACCAGCAATCGGGCGCATTCCGGGTGGGCATCCACTGCGAGACCAGTCCCACCGATCATCCCTGGCGCTGGGCCATCGGCGGGCCAGACGACTTGGTAGCAGACGACGAGGGCCACCTGTACCTGCCGGCGGGCGAGCGGGCGACCGTCAGCGGCGGTATCCGCTTGGTGGACTATGTAGAGGCTCGCAATCCACAATATTGCTACGCCTCGCTGATCCACGAGGACGTGCAGATTTCGATGGTCAACTTCCGGGTAGGCCCCATCCGGCTTTTCATTGAAGTACCATGAAAGCGGGCAGGCGGCAAGTGGGCAAGGATAGCGTGTGTGAGCCAACTTGCCATTTAGGGGAAATTGGTATATGCTATAACATATCAATTTGAAGAGTACGGGGAAAAAGGAGGTGGTAGCTACAGAACGTGTCACGGAAATTGGAGAGTAACTAGAAAATCATCACACCACGTAAATTTAAGGAGGATGTAAAGTGAACACAAAGCGCGTATTACTGGTACTGGTTGTGGCCCTGCTGGCAATGGGCCTGATGACTTCTTGCGGCCCAAAGGAACTGGGCACGGAAGAGAACCCCATAGTCTGGGTCTTTGTCCCCTCTGGCGAGACAGACCGCGTGACGGCCGGCGCTCAGTCGGTAGTTGACTTGCTGCACGCAGAGACCGGTTTGTTCTTCGACGTCAAAGTTGCCACCGAGTATGCGGGTGCGATCGAGGCCATGTGCGCCGATCCAGCCGAGGCTCATATGTCGTCCCTGGCGACCTTTGCTGCGGTCATGGCCGCCGACAAGGGCTGCGCCGAGGCTGCCCTGCTCTCCGTGCGCTACGGCAGCCCCACCTACAACGGCCAGTTCCTCGTCCGGGCCGATAGCGGCATCACCGACATTTCCCAACTGGCGGGCAAGACCTTTTGCCGCCCCGACCCGCTCTCCACGAGCGGCTGGGTGATTCCCTCGGTCATGCTAAAGGGCGCCGGGGTTGACCCCGACACCGATCTGGCACAGATCGTGGACGCCGGCAGCCACGACGCCGTCGCCGCCGCCGTCTACGATGGCACCTGCGATGTCGGCGCCACCTACGTGGACGCCCGCAGCCGCATCGAGGAGGACTATCCCGACGTAATGGAGCAGACCGTCGTCATCGCCCTCGAGCCGGACATCCCTAACGACGGCGTCCAGTTCCAGACTTCTGTGCCGCAGGAAGTGCGCGACCAGATCGTGGCCGGCCTGCTGGCCATCGCCGCGACCGAGGAAGGCGTGGAAGCGCTGGACACTGCCTACCAGTGGGAAGAACTGATTGAGGCGGACGACTCTTTCTACGATGCTTTCCGTCAGATTCTCCAGGCCGCTGGCGTCAGCGCCGAGGACTTGATGGGAGACTAGTAGGGCAAGCCCTTGTGGTCGCCCGCATAGAGCAGACGCGAGGGCCTGTCCCTACGCAGGCACAAAGCCTGCATCTACATATCTTGTGCGAGGGGGGACCCCGTGTCCCCCCTCGTGACGAATAGAGGGGACAAAGAGTCCCCCTTCGTAATGGAAAGGAGGCAGGATGTTAGAAGTCAAAAACCTGACCAAAATCTACGATGATGGGACCATCGCCCTGAACGACGTCAGTTTTGAGGTGGCGGACGGCGAATTTCTGATCATCATCGGACTGAGCGGCTCTGGCAAGTCCACCCTACTGCGTTGCATCAACCGCTTGATTGATCCGACCGAGGGACAAATCTTGTGGGACGGGGTGGATATCACGGCCGCCGAACAGACCGAACTGCGCGAGATTCGGCGCCAGATTGGGATGATTTTTCAGCACTTTAACTTGGTCAAACGTTCCCCCGTGCTCACCAACGTCCTCGCCGGGCGGTTGGGATACGTAAACCCGTGGAGCAGCCTCCTGCACCGCTTCCCTGACGAGGACCGGAAGATGGCGCTGGCGGCGCTGGAGCGAGTGGGCATCGCCGACCAGGCCTACAAGCGGGCGGACGAACTGAGCGGCGGGCAGCAACAGCGGGTGGGAATCGCCCGCGCGCTGATGCAGCAACCCCGTATGATCCTGGCCGACGAGCCGGTAGCCAGCCTGGACCCCGTGCTGGCCCATTCCATCCTGGAACAGTTGGAGGAATTAAATCAGGAGGAAGAGATCACAATCATGTGCAGCCTGCACTATCTGGACCTGGTGCAGCAATACGCCACGCGCGTGATCGGCCTGCGAGATGGAGAGATCGTCTACCGCGGCACCCGGGAAGAGATCCGCGCGATGACAGATGAGGAATTCAAAGAGATTTATGGCAAAGAAGCGGTCCGGGTGGGCGTGGGGCTGCAAGGAGGGGCATAATGGCGACGCGGAAAGTTCAACAAGAAATCCAACACAGTCTGGCGACACCGGTTGTGGCAGGCGTGGCCTCGTTGCTCATCCCCGGCCTAGGCCAGGCGCTGGCCCGGCAACTTCAACGAGGATTGCTCTTGCTAGGCTCACTGATCACGGCCATCGGTCTCTTGGCCTGGCGGGTGAGTCTGTTGGCCTCTAGCGAGATCGGAGCGATTGCCAAACTGGGCAAAGCCATCAAACGCCGGCCCGTATTCGTGATCCCCATACTAGTGTGCATTGCGGCTCTCTGGTTGTGGATCGCCTGGGACGCTTACCAGCAGGCCCGCCCAGACCGGCGGGGCGGGCTGGGCATTTTCGCGCTCGTGCTCGTGCTTTTCTTTGCTCTGGGCTGGCAGATCAGCGAGATCAACCTCTACAAAATGGTGACAGAACTTTCGGACGCTTCGGGGCCTCTATCGCGGGTCGTGTGGCCGTGGGCGGCAGCCGTCACGCGGGATACCGAGACGACCGGCGCAGGGGCCGACATCCTCTCCCCCTGCGACGACGAACCACCGCCTCCGCCGCCGGAAGAAATACCCGGTCAGCCTTACGTGGTGGCCGACCCGACCTGCGGGGACCTGGCGACGCGGGACGAGAATTTCAATGAAGTGCCCGGCACCACGCTCAACCTCGTAGGCCGCGGCTTTGCCCCTAACACAAAAACCGAAATCTGGTGGGCGGACCCTATCGGTAACGAGTTCCGCATGCGCAAGGAAGGAGAGTACATCGTTCTCCAGACAGACGATGAAGGTGCCTTCCAGATCGAGATCACTATGCCTTACCGGCTCATGCCCCCTAGCTCCGAGGGGCGTCAGATTCATTGGGTGGGAGCGCGACAGACCTCGACAGTGGGCAGCCTTAAACCCAGCACCGCATTGTTGCACAACATAGAAAAAATGGTAGAGACCATCGTCCTGGGAATGATGGCGACCCTCTTTGGCATCATCTTTGCCATCCCTATCAGCTTTATGGCCGCCCGGAACTTGATGTCTGGTTCGCCGGTCACGATGGCGCTCTATTTTCTCACCCGCACCATCCTGAACATCATCCGCTCCATTGAGCCGTTGATCTGGGCCATTCTTGCCATCACGGTGGTGGGACTGGGGCCTTTCGCCGGCATCATCGCGTTGACCGTCCACTCCATCGCCGCGCTGGGCAAGCTCTACTCCGAGTCCATCGAATCCATTGACCCCGGTCAGATCGAGGCCATCAATGCCACCGGCGCGACACGCTTGCAGATGATCATGTACGCCGTGGTGCCGCAGATGATCCCGCCCTTTGTCTCCTTCTCCATCTATCGCTGGGACATCAACGTCCGCATGTCCACCATCATCGGTCTGGTAGGCGGCGGCGGCATTGGTTTCCTGCTGACCCAGTACATCCGGCTGCTGGATTATCGTTCGGCTGGAATTTGCGTCTGGTTCATCGCCATCACCGTGGCGACGCTGGACTATATCAGCGCGGACATCCGGCAGCGGTTCGTGTAAAGAGTACCTCGGATAGCGGAAATATACGATGACGGACAATATCGCAGTCATTTATCGTGTATTTCTAACATCCGAGGCACTTTTCCAAGTGAGATGAACGAAAACAAGACTGAACTCCTCCACGCTGACCTGACCTACACAATCCGAGGAGCATTGTTTCACGTCGGGAACAACCTGTGGCCGGGACTGCCCGAAGAGGATGTCCAGAAGGCTGTCAGCATCGCCCTCACCAAGCGAAAAATATCACATTCGACAGAAGAAGAATATCACGTCTACTACCGAGATGTAGAAGTCGGGCGATATTACTGCGACATCGCTGTGGGGCGCAAGGTAATCCTGGAACTGAAAGTCGCGCCGGCGCTGACAGACCTCCATCGCGCTCAACTCATCTCCTACTTGCGCGTGAGCGGCGCTGATGTGGGGCTGCTGGTCAACTTTGGCAAACCAAAGGTAGAAATTGAGCGCTCTTCTTTCACCACGTCTACCGCCGTGCGATGCAAGTCGAATTGAACGAACAGGATGTGCAATTTGAGTTCATACGCAAGATTCCGGTATTCTACGAAGACGAGTTCCTGGGCACACGAGATTGCCGTTTATTGATCGTTGAGAACAAGTTGCTCGTGGCTGCGTTTGCGGTGAGAGAGATAAACTCTGCGTTCGAGGTGAGAATACGGCACTACTTGGACCACTTTGACAAAAAGTTGGGACTGCTGGTCAATTTCCACGGCGAACGTCTGGCGATAAGGTCGGTGAGGATCCCGTAGGGAGAAGTAGTACTGATGGGGGAAACACAAGATGATGTACAAGTCGCCTATCGTGTATTTCCAGTATCAGAGGTACTCTTTGACCTGGCCGTCGTGATCGTCAGTTGGAACGTGCGAGACCTGCTGGCAGCCTGTCTCCGATCTCTCTTTGCCGACGTAGAACAATCGGGCCTGGAAGCTAAAGTTTGGGTGGTAGACAATGGTTCCGCCGACGGCACACCAGAGATGGTGGCGGAGACGTTTCCCTCTGTCCACCTCATCGCCAGTGGTGAGAACCTCGGCTTTGTGCGCGCCAACAACCTGGCGCTCTCTCGAATTCTCCAACTCCCCAATTCTCCAACTCCCCAATTCCCCAATTCCCCAAAATACATCTGGCTGTTGAACCCAGATACGGAGGTGCTGTCGGGAGCAACGTCCGCGCTCATCTCGGCGCTGGAGGCCGATCCCCAAACCGGCATGGTCGGGCCAAAACTCCTCTACGCCGATGGCTCTCTCCAACACTCGGCCTTTCGCTTTCCGGGCCTGGTTCAACTGATCTTTGACCTGTTCCCCCTCCCCGCCCGGTTCTACGAGACACCGCTCAACGGGCGCTATCCGCGCCGCCTCTACGAGGGCACAAAGCCTTTCCCGATAGATCACCCCCTCGGCGCTTCGATGATGGTCAAGTCAACAGTCACAAGCGACGTGGGCCTGATGGACGAGGAATTTTTCATGTACTGCGAGGAAATTGATTGGTGCTGGCGTATGCGCGAAGCGGGCTGGCGCATCTATTGCGCGCCCACCGCGCGCGTGATCCACCACGCGGGGCAATCGAGCGGGCAGGTGCGGGTTCCGTCCTTCGTCAACCTGTGGAGCAGCAGGGCCAAACTCTACGCCCGTCACCACGGGCCACTCACGCGGCGGTTGGCGCGGACGCTAGTTCATGTCGGGGTGAAGCGCCGAATGCGAGGGGCTTCCACAGAAATGGTTGCTGCCCGCCAGCAAGTGATCCAGGCCTGGGAGACCGCCCAATGAACGTGGCCGCCGTCGTCCCCGCGCGAGACGAGGAGCGCAATGTCGTAAACTGCCTAGAGAGCCTGGCCTGGGCCGACCGGCGCGTCGTCTTTCTGGATTCTCGCACCAGCGACCGGACAGCGGAACTGGCCCGTCAGGCAGGGGCAAAGGTGATACTGCATCCTTTCGAGAATTTCGCCCAGTTTCACAACGCGGCGATGAACGCAGTAGAAGCGGACTGGGTTTTCTTCGTGGACGGGGACGAGCGGGCCACGCCAGAACTGGCGCAGGAAGTGCGCTCGGTGACGGATGGCAGTCACGAGGAGGTAGCCTGGTCGGTGCCGCGTCACAACTATATCTTTGGCCGTCTCACGCTGGGAGCGGGCTGGTATCCCGATTACCAATCGCGGCTGCTGCTGCGCGACCGCGCGCGCTGGGAGCGGCCCGTCCACGAAATAATCGTGGCGGACGGGCCAACGGGGCGCCTCAAGAACCCCCTCATCCACTACAACTATGACAACCTGCCCGACTTTATCGCCCGGCAGGAGAGATACACCGACGTTGACGCTGGCATACTCTTTGAGGAGGGAATCCGTCCCCGCGTCTACACCCCCTACTCCCAAGCCGTGCGTCAATTCTGGTGGCGGTTTGTGACACTACGCGGGACACGGGATGGTCTGCACGGGCTGTGGTTGAGTTTGCTGATGGCCTACTACGAGGCGAGCAAGTACCGGAAGCTGGCGCGGCTGCGGGCGGCGAACCGTTGACGGGGCAGGCCGGGTATGTTATACTACCTGTGAGATAATCAGTGGCGGAGGGGCGTGCTTACCAATCCCACAAAGAGCAAAACGACCAATGAACAAACCTGTCCTGGTGCTCAACGGTAACTATCAACCCATCAACGTCTGCAATACCAAGCGGGCTATGGGATTGATCCTGGCGGACAAGGCCATGGTGCTAGAAAACGGGCGAGGGGTGATTCACACAGTCTCACGCACCTTTGAGCGCCCGTCCGTCATCCGCCTGGTCTACGTGGTGCGTCGCCCGCGCTCTCACGTGCGTTTGTGCAAACGGGAAATCTTGCGCCGGGACGAATACCGTTGCCAATACTGCGGGCGAGAGATGGGCCAACTGACGCTGGATCACGTCATACCCCGGCACCGAGGGGGAGAGCACTCTTGGAAAAATCTAGTGGCGGCATGCCCACAGTGCAACCGGCGCAAAGGTGGGCGTTCGCTGATAAAGGCCAGGATGAAGCTGCTGCGCCAGCCCTTCGAACCGCGACCCACGGCTCAGTACCTCTTTGGACGCTATACAGGGGGTAACGGCGTGTGGGGCAAGTATCTGGAAGGTTGGTAGGGCCAAGGTGCGACGCGCTTGTCAAGTGCGTCGCACTTGGATTTCCCCGTCACGTATCCGCACCCAATCCCCGGTGTGAATGAGCGTGACGTCCACTTGATCCAACATCGGAATCTCGGCGATGATGGCTCCCACAGCCACGACTGGGTCAGCCTCGGCATTGATAATAGCCGCCGGGGCAGCCTTGTTGCGCGCCAGCCGGTAGAGCGTGTAGGAACCGACCGTGCTGCCTTTGCCCGTGGGAAAAACGAGCACGCGCCCAGTCACGCACTGGCCCTCCAGCGAATGTCCGGCTTCGATGACCACGCCCGTATCCGGGTCCACCCCGCCCAGAAAGCCGAGGGGTTCTGGCGACACCAGCGCCTCGCCCTCTACCCACCCGTCTTTGACAATGCGGGCGGGAACGGAAATCGCCTCCGCACCCACTACTGCCCTGCCGCCTGCGTCACGTCGAACGCCTCAATGTTCCACAACTCTAGATACTCGCCGGGGTCCAAAACCACGCCGTCCACCTCCGGGCGCGCGGCGACTACTTTGGGCACAAAGTAGAGCGGCAAGACAGGCAAGTCACGGGAAAAGATGCGCTGGGCCTCACGGTGTACCAGAGTATAATCGTCCGTTCCGGGCAGCGCGTCCAACGCCGCATAGCAGGCTGCGTCGTACTCGGCGCTGGCGTAGCCGGGATTATTGCTCGTGGCCCACCAGTTCTCAGGCGCGGGAATTTCGGAGGAAAGATAGAGCCAGCACGGCGCGCCCAGGCCGTTGAGCCAGGAAAAGAGCGCCAGGTCGAATTGCCGCCCCAGTACAGGCCCGTCGGGCCCGTCGGCAAAGAACTCTTCGTCGGGGAAATACTGCACCGCCAACCCGATGCCACAATCAGCCAGGTTCTCGACCAGGATGTCGGCCGTCCGCTCGCGAGCCGTGTCGTCGCCGGTCGTAAAAAGAGTAACGGTGAAAGGTGCGCCATTATATATGCCCGCCACGCCATGAGCCTCCCGTATGCCGTCCTCGTTCTCGTCCAGCCAGCCCGCCTCATCCAGTAAGGAACTGCCGCCGGGGGGATTATAGTCCCACTGGTAGAGCTGATATCCGGCATAAAGTGGATGTTCGGCGGCGACGTAACTATGGGCGATGGCAGCGCCGCCGTAGGAGAACGTTTCATCCGCGATGCGCTCGCGGTCAATGCACATCGCGACGGCCTGGCGCACTCGCTCGTCCCCAAAGTAATTCAAACGGCTATCCCACGTCGCCGACTCGATGCCAAAGTCCAAGTGCTCCCACTCGCTGCTGGCGGATGAGATCAACTGTACCACGCCGGCTTCGGCGGCCTCCAAAAGCGCCGACGGTTCCTCACCTTCAACCACATCCTGAGTGATGAGATCGCACTCGCCTGCCGCAAGCATATCGAGCGCCTGCCGGAGATCGGGCACAAAACGAAAAGTGACGCGGTCGAGGTGGGGCAGGCCCTCCGCAGCGCGGAAGTAGTGCGGATTGCGCACCAATGTGATGCGCTCGCCCTCCACCCACTTCTCGACAGCGAAAGGTCCCCAACCCAATGGCTTGTGGTGCGCGACCTCGGCGCTGAGCAACTGATCGGCCTGGGCCACGCCCCACACATGCCGGGGCAGAGGAGGGTAAAAGTTCAAAAAGTAAAGATAGGAGTAGGCGGTATCGCGATAGCCGGGCACGCTGGTCCAAACGAGCGTATACTCGCCCACAGCGTCGTAGCTGGCGGTGCGCTCCCGAAAGAAGCGCAGGTTGGGGTTATCAAATTCGCCGGCCAACTCGAAGGAGTAAAGGAAATCATCAGCGGTCAGTGGATGCCCATCCGCCCAAGTGACGTTGCTCCGCAGTGTGAACGTCACCACCATCTGCGTCATCGTGACCACTCCGCTCTCGAACGTAACCTCTTGACCAGCGGCGTTGTAGACGGTCGCGCCGGGGAGCAAGTCCACCACTCCCTCATTGACGTCCGCCACTCTATTACCTTCCTCGACCTCGACAGTATACACGGCAATGTCTCCGTCGTCCAAGCTAGGGAGTTTCTCCAGAGTCACAGGCTGAGGCTGATAGGCGCGACTGTCAATTGGGCCATCGTAGACCGCCTCCAGCACGTTACGGGCGGCGCGCGATGGGCCGCCGTAAATGAAAAGCGTGTTGGGTTCAAAAGCCTGGCATACAGTGAACTCCTTTAACGGAAGTGAAGGCGAGGTCGGGGTACTGGCAGGAACCATAGTGGGCGCAGCGGCAGATTGCGTGGGTGAAGGCAGGGAAGGGACTAGCGTAGGCAACGTCCAAGAATCTAGATCGCTGGCGATCAGCAAGACAGCCATGATCGCCCCAAACGCCAGAAATACTAAAACGACGACAACCCATTTACCATGCGCCATATAACTTTGATCCTCCAATCTCCTAATTCACCAGCAACCCACTAGTCTCTGCCAACAAGGCCCAATTTTACTTCAAAATCAGCCCATTGGCAATTATCCACATCACCAGACCTTTAGCCAATGCTTGACAGCTCGGTAGTCGTGAATTACAATGCAGCAAGTATTGGTATATACCATCAAGCCATCCTTGAAGGAGGACCACATGGCCGCCAATGATCTCAACCAAGAGCTGCTCCGTCGCCGCGAGACGATTCGCCAGGGCAGCGCCCCCCAAGCAATCGAGAAACAGCACGCCAAAGGGAAACTGACCGCCCGCGAGCGGCTCGACCGGCTGCTCGACCCCGGCAGCTTTCACGAGATAGCCCCCTACATCACCCACCGCCACACTGCCTTTGGCCTGGATAAGAAAAAATTCCCCGGCGACAGCGTGTTAGTGGGCATAGGGCGGGTGGATGGGCGCGAGATCGCCGTGGCCGCGCAGGACTTTACCATCGTCGGAGGTTCTTTCTCCGAGATACAGGCGCAAAAGGTGTGTCAGGTGCTAGACCTGGCTATCGGCTCTGGCGTGCCTTTTGTTTCCCTGAACGACTCGGTAGGGGCGCGCATCCAAGAGGGAGTTTGGAGCTTGGCCGGCTACAGCGAACTTTTCTGGCGCAACACCCAGGCCAGCGGCGTCATCCCCCAGATCAGCGTCATGCTGGGGCCGTGCGCGGGCGGCTCGGTCTACTCCCCCGGCCTGACCGACTTTGTCATCATGACTGACCAGATCAGCCACATGTTCATCACCGGCCCGCAAGTCATCCAGACCGTGACCGGCGAGGAAGTGGACTTGGACACGCTAGGCGGGGCGCACACTCACGCCAGCATCAGCGGCGTGGCCCACTTTGTGGCCGCTGACGAGGACGAAACTCTGGCCATCACCAGGCGACTGCTCAGCTACCTGCCTTCGAATAACGTGGACCCGGCCCCACGTATTGAGCTGACCGACAACCCAGACCGCGCCGACCCGGCGCTCGACACGCTCGTCCCGCCCGACGGCAGCCAATCCTATGACATCCGCGAGGCCATCGCCCGCATCGTTGACTCGGACAGCTTGTTCGAGGCGCACGCCCGCTTTGCGCCCAACGCGGTGGTCGGCTTTGCCCGGCTCCACGGCGAGGTGGTGGGCGTGGTCGCCAACCAACCCGCCCACATGGCCGGCGTGCTCGACATCAACGCCTCAGACAAGATCGCACGCTTTGTCCGCTTCTGCGACGCCTTTAACATCCCTCTGGTAACATTCGTGGATTGCCCCGGCTTTATGCCAGGATCAATGCAGGAGCACGGGGGCATCATCCGCCACGGGGCCAAGATCGTCTATGCCTACTCGGAAGCAACGGTGCCGAAAATCGCCGTCATCACCCGCAAGGCGTATGGCGGGGCCTACATCGTGATGAGCAGCAAATACATCCGCACTGACCTGGTCTATGCCTGGCCTACGGCCGAGATCGCGGTGATGGGCGCAGAGGGCGCGGTCAACATCCTCTACCGGAAGCGGTTGGCAGAGATGGAAAAACCGGAGGAGGAACGGGCGCGCTTTATCGCCGAGTTCCGCGAACAGTTCGGCAGCCCCTATGCAGCGGCGGCCAGCGGTCATGTGGACGACGTGATCCTGCCCAGTGAGACGCGGGCCAAGCTGATCGTCGCCCTGGATTTTCTGCGCGACAAGCAGGCCACGTCACTGCCCAAGAAACACGGGAACGTCCCACTGTAGATTGGAGATTGGAGAATGGAGAATCCACTTGTTATCTCACTGATCGTGTCTGGTATCGGCATGCTGATGTTGTTTCTGGCGCTAGCCTTCCTCTACGTGTTGATGTACCTGATGACAACGTTTCTCAATGACCGGCAACCCGAAACAGGAGCACAGGAAACAGGGGGCGGGAAGCAAGAAACAAGAAGCGGTATGCGGCGGGCGGCGGCGATTGCCGTCGCGCTGGCCCGCGCCGAACAAGAAGTGAGCGCCACCGGCGCGCCGGAAGAGAGGGGAACGATCAACGGCTGGCGGATGCTCCACCGTCAGCGCCAACTGACGCGCAACACGCCCACGAGGAGAACCCAATGAAACGATACCGCATTACGCTGGAGAATCAAACTTTCGATATCCAAGTGCTGGACGATCCGCGCCTGGAACAAGTGCAGGTCGAGGTGGATGGGGAGACCTTTGTCGTGGGGGTGGAGGCCGCGCCGCTCAGACCCAGACCTCCGAGGTCTCGGAAGACCTCGGAGGTCTTGGAGGTCTCGGAGGTCTCTGCTCCCTTGCCCGGCGTGATAAAGTCCATCGCCGCGCGGGCCGGTCAAAAAGTCGCGCCGAACGACGAACTCGTCGTCATTGAGGCGATGAAGATGGACAATGTCATACGCGCCACCCGCGCGGGCACAATCGGCGCGATCTATGTCACTGAGGGCCGTCAGGTCGCCTACGGCGAGCCCCTACTGGACTTGACAGACTGAGAGGGAAGCTATGAGTGGAATTGACCCGAGCGGGCTTTTGGGGGGCTTGTTGACCATCACTTGGCAGCAGGCGGTCATGGTGGTAGTCGGCGGGGTGTTGATGTATTTAGCTATCGCCAAGAAGTATGAGCCGACGCTGCTCTTGCCCATCGGCTTTGGTTGTATGCTGGGTAACCTGCCCGTCGCGGCCCACATGATGGGGCCACAGGGACTGTTCGGGGTGCTAAAGCGGGCCGGGATAGATACGGAGCTTTTTCCACTCCTGATCTTTTTGGGTGTGGGAGCGATGATGGACATGCGGCCGCTCTTGAGCCAGCCCATCTTTGTCCTGATGGGAGCGCTGGGTCACCTGGGTATCTTTGCCACACTAGTCGTCGCCACCATGATGGGCTTTAACCTGGCCGAAGCGACCAGCATCAGCATGATTGGCGCTATTGACGGGCCGACGGTGATTTTCGTGGGGGCCAAGTTGGAGCACCTCTTTGAGACGCCGGGGCTGGCGGCAGCCGTTGCAGTGACCGCTTACTCTTACATGAGCCTGGTGCCCATCATCCAGCCGCCGCTGATGCGGCTCTTTACCACTAAACGGGAACGGGCGATCCGTATGGAGTACACGCCTCGCCCAGTCTCCAAGACCGCCGTGATCCTCTTTCCCGTCGTAGTGACGCTGCTGGCATCCATCTTTCTGCCGCAAGCCGCCCCCCTCATTGCCACACTGATGTTGGGCAACCTGATGCTGGAATCAGGCGTGGTGGAGGGACTCAGCCGCACCTCTAAGGAAGCGATCACCAACACCTCCACTCTCTTCCTGGGCCTCGTCATCGGCTCGACGATGCAGGGCGAGGCGTTCCTGAATCTGGGCACCGCCAAGGTGCTATTGCTGGGGTTGGTGGCCTTTGCGCTTGATACCATCGGCGGCATCATGTTCGGCAAGCTGGTGTGCATGCTCTCTGGACAGCGAATCAATCCGCTGGTGGGAGCGGCGGCCATCAGCGCCTTTCCGATGAGCGGACGGCTGGCCCAGCAAGTCGCGCTGGAAGAGGACAATCAGAACTTTATCCTGATGCACGCGCTAGGCGCCAACACCGCCGGGCAGGTGGCGTCCGTCATCGCGGCGGGCGTGCTGATGGCGCTGATCTTTCCGTTCATCTCGCCCTAGCGCGGCAAGGCCACAAGTACACAGATTTGCCAGCAGGCCACGACCTGCCTGGTACACCACCTTGCATGTAAACTCGCCTACAGCTCAAATCGTCGTCCAGTGGATCCGCCGCTTTTCGAACCGCGCCAACCGCTCAAACCCGGCCGCTCGCGCCATCTCTAGCGCCACATCAAAGCACGCTCCGATAGCGTCAGGAGTATGAGCGTCGGAACCAAAAGTGAGAATCTCACCGCCCAGTTCGCGGTACCAGCGTAAAACTTGCAATGAGGGACAGGTCTCTAGCTGCCCCCGGTGCAGCGCCGAGGTGTTGATCTCGATCCCCTTGCCTCGCTCAACAATGGAGCAAAGCGCGGCGCGAATCATGTCCGCGTACGGCCCCGGCCCATCGTAGGCTTTACCAAACTTGCGGGCATCCCGCTTGACCAGGTCCAGGTGAGCGAGTACGTCAAAGTCCCCCTCGGCGGCCAGACGCACCACCTGCCGGAAGTAGCCCTCGTAAGCCTGGCGTAGCGGTTGCTCAAAGTACTCTTGCTTCCAAACCGGCTGCAGTCCTTCTGCATAGTGGGCCGAGCCTAGCACAAAATCGAAATCACCCACGGCCAACACGTCCCCCGCTTCCTGGGCAAAGATGTGCGGCTCGCCCATCTCCACGCCGGCGCGGATGGTCAGCCGGTCGCCGTAACGGGCGCGGCAGCGCTCGATCCCGGCCAGATATTCAGCCGGGCGGAAATAGCCAGGCGGGTCGGCGGGGCCAAAGTCGGCGTGATCGGTGAAAGCGATCTCGCTCAATTCACGGGTGATTGCGGCCTCACAAACTGCGGCCATCTCGGCATCGCTATCGCACGAGAAGCGAGTGTGAATGTGGTAATCGGGCGGGCAGATCAATTGCTCATTGGCCATTGGTCATTGTTCATTCAAACGTGTATCGCCTTTCCAAATACCCCGTGCGCGGCTTCCATCAGCGCCTCGCTCAGCGTGGGATGGGCGTGAACCGTGCGCGCGATCTCCTCCGGCGTCAGCTCCCATTGGTGAGCCAGCACCAGCTCTGGCAGCAACTCGGTCACCTCCGGCCCAACAAGGTGGCCGCCCAGGATCTCGCCACTGCTTTCTTCGGCCACGATCTTGACAAAGCCATCGTAATCGCCCAACCCCAACGCCTTGCCGTTGGCCCGGAAGGGGAACTTGCCGACCCTCACCTCGTACCCGCGCTCGACCGCCTGCCCCTCGGTGAGGCCAAAGCTGGCTACCTGCGGGTGACAGTAAGTGCAGCGTGGCATAGCCTCGTAATCCAGTTTGACGGTCTCTACTCCGGCGATAGTCTCCGCCGCCACAATGCCCTGGGCCGAAGCGACGTGGGCCAGCGGGAGTTTGCCGGTCACGTCGCCGATGGCATAGACGCTGCCGCTAGTGCAGGCCACGTTGGTGCGCATCTCATCGTTCACCACGATGTTGCCCCGCTCCATCTGCACGCCGATCTCTTCCAGGCCCAGCCCCTGGCTGTGCGGTTGCACGCCGATGGCAATGAGCGCCCGCTCGGCCTCAAGAACCTGCTCGCCCTCGGCGTTGGTCACGCTCACCCGCACCCCATCGCCAGTCGTCTCGATCCCCTGGACGCGCGTCGAGGTCAGCAAGCGCACCTTGCGTCGCTTGAAGGCGCGCGCCACTTCCTTACTGGCCTCCTCGTCCTCCAACGGCAGTACGCGCGGCAGCATCTCGACGACTGTGACCTCAGCGCCATAAGTGGCCCAGATGTGAGCGAACTCCATCCCAATCGGCCCGGCCCCGACGATGACGGCGGAGGCGGGCAGGTCGCGCAACACGATTGCCTCTCTATAGATCAGCACCCGCTCGCCGTCCATCTCGATGCCGGGGATGGTACGCGCCCGCCCGCCGGTAGCGACGACGATGTTGCGCGTCTCCACCGCGCGCGCGCCGCCCGCGTTGAGCGTCACCTCGACCACGCCGGGCGACTTGAGCACGGCGCTCCCCTCGATCACCTCGACCTCGTTTTTGCGCATCAGCGCGCCGACGCCTTTGACCAAACGCCCAGACACCTTGCGGCTGCGATCCACCGCCGCGCTAAAATCGGCCTCAAAGCCCGCGACGGTAAAGCCAAACTCCTTGCCGCGCCCCAACAAAGAGATGACCTCGGCGTTGCGCAAGAGAGACTTGGTGGGAATGCAGCCCCAGTTGAGGCACACACCTCCCAGGCGCTCCTTCTCGACCAGGGCGACCTTCAGCCCCAGTTGAGCGGCGCGGATGGCGGCCACGTAGCCACCCGGCCCCGCGCCGATAATAGTGACGTCGTAGGTTTGTTCCATTATGCCATTCCTCCAGTTGGTGAAACGTCAAACGTGATGTGTGATTGAATGTACCACGAGGGCAAAAGCAGGGCAAGCGCCAAGACCCTTTGGGTTTTCCGAAAACCAAAGGGTCTATTGCTCAACCTCCACGCTACCCAGGAAAAGATGATCGCCTGAAGGTTCTCCGTTGCGCACGATGGGCAGCCGCTCGCCGGTAGTAACGTGATACAGCCCCACGACGAGAGTATACCGGCCGGCTGGCAGGTCAGGCGGGAGAGATAGGCCATACCGGTCAGTCACAACCTGGCCCGGCTGCCAGGCATCTGTGAGCCATAGGCCATCGCCAGGCTCAGTGTCGCACTGGGCAGTGAGTTGTCCCGCGTCGTCGAGCAGTTGGACGGTGACTTTGTACCGCTCGGCTACGGCAGACTGGGCCTCCCAGAACAGTGTCACGGGCAACGTGTCTCCGGCAGCGAACCGGTCGCCCACCAGCGCATAGCCGTTCAATTTGATGGCGTCGCTGAAGCGGGCATCCAGCACGACGGCAGGTTCCTCTGGCAGCGGGGCCGCGCCGTAGGTCGTCAAACGCACGCGACCGTACCAGCGGTCGCCGGTCTTGTAGGCATTACGCGCCAGCCACGTCTCTATGAGCCGCTGGGGGTCGGATTCGGCGTCGCCCCAGTAGAGCACAAAGAGCCGCCGGTACTGCTCGGCGAGCGGCGCGAGAAACTCCTCGGTCGCGTCCAGGTCAGGATGGTAAGGAGCGGGGTAGACGTCCCGGTCGGGATAGTAGTAAGTAAAGGCCTCCCACTGGTTGGGCGCATTTAGGACGATGGCGTCTTTAGGGCGCGAGACAGCCATAACATCGCATGCGACCTGGCGATAATCGTCGCGGAAATACGCGGGATCGAAGTAGAGGTTGTGGAGAGAGGGAATGAGAAGCAAAAAGCAGGAGGTAAGAAGCAAGACACAAATTGCGAGTTGCAAACGTCGGCCGCTGCGATCAGGCCGAATCGCAAATTGAGTCAGATTTTCAATGCCATGGGCGGTGAGAATGTGGAACGGCGTGAGAACAACGATGAGGAACTTGAGCCAGGCCGGTTTGTAGAGACCAAAGGTAAAGATGAGAACGACGGGAAGCAATAGATAAAGAGCCTGGCTGGCAACGCCAAGCCAATCCATTCGCTCCGCCTTGCGAGGCCACAGGCCAGCGAGCAGCAGCGCTCCCGCGCCAACAAGCGCGAGCGTGGCTTGCTCAATCGGCAGCGTGATGCCAACAGTCAAGATGCGCAGCACGTCCAAGAGCGCCGGCCCCAATTCGTACCCTTGTCCGGCCGGCGACCAACCGGTGACACTTCTCAGCGCAATCAGCAGCCACGGCAGGTAGAGAGCGGCGATAGCCGCTTGCGCCCCACCCCACGCCAATAGCCACCGCCAGCGCTCTCCAGAACGGCGCGCTACAGCCAACCACCACAAGCCAAAGACAACGTTATGAACAAGCAGGACAAAGGGGAAGGCATAGTGAGTATAGAGGCCGGCAGCGGCGGTGAGAACGTAAACAAGAAACCAGGTTTTTGTCGCTTTGCTTACAGAAAAACCTGGTTTCTTTAGGCAACGAAAAAGTAAATAGATGGAAGCAGCAGAAAGAGCGCCCAGGAGCGCGTACATGCGCGCTTCTTGCGAGTAGTAGACGGCAAAGGGCGAGATCGCCCCCAGGAAAGCGGCCACCAGGCCGGTAGACTTTCCAAAGAGACAACGGCCCAGCAGGTAGGTGAAGGCAACAGTCGCCACGCCCGCCGCGACGGAGAGGGAACGTAGCGCGAACTCGCTCTGACCGAACATCGCCCGCCAGTAGTGGAGCAGCAGGTAGTAGCCGGGCGGGTGAATGTCGCCTGCCGCCCCCTCCAAAATCAGGTCGAGCGACCGCTCGGCGATGCGGGCCGAGTTACCCTCGTCGTTCCAGAAAGATTGCGCGTCGAGGCGGTAAAAACGGAGGAACGCGGCAAGAAGCAGGATGATAAGAAGTAGCGAGTAGGGAGTAGGGAATAAGGAGGAACGTTTCATCGTCGGATGGCCAAAAAGCGGATCGCAATGAGTCCCAGACAAGCCACGCCTAAAACGAGCCACAGGGACGGTCGCCAGGGGGAATTAACGACGAGCGCGTCCACCCCAACCTCGCCTGCGATGGCGGTCAACGTGACCTCGCGGCGTTTTGATCGCCAACCCCGCAGCAGCCGCACTGGTCGCCCGTCGAGCGCAATGCGCTTAGCGGCGGCGCCGTCCACGCTCAGTTCGATCTCGCCCGCGCCGGGGCCGGGCGACAGCGTCAGAGAAGCGCCCTCCGAGACAAAGCGTAGTGTCGCGCCAGGCGCAATCGCCCGCCGATAGTCCCCCAACGCCGATCCGCCAACTCGTACTGTCTCCCAACCGCTCTCGTATGTCAGCGCCCAGTGATCCTCCTGGTGCGCGCCTGGATAGAGAGCGGGGATGAGATTGGCCGTGTACGCGCGCAGCGCCTCATAGACCGGCAAGGGGGTAAAATCCGGCTCGACCATGCGAAAATAGTACATGGCCTGATTGCGCTCGGCGTCGGAGGCGCGCTTGAAGAACCAAAAATTGACCACGCCCACCCAGGGCCACTCTTCCATCGCTCGCTGGTAGGCCAACACGGCGTAGCGCGCCTGCTGCTCCGGCGTCACTTTGCCGTATCCACCCCACCCCTCAATGCCTGTTGGGTCGTCCGGCACGGCGCTGGAATTCATCTCGCTGATCCATACCGGCTTGGCCGCGTCGCCGTTGGCGACCATGATATCGCGGATGTAGAGCGGGCGGGAGAAGCTGATGTTGAGCGGCCGCAAACGATGATCGGTGGAACTAGACCAGAGCATATAGTCGTTGACGGCCATGATATCAAAGCAGGCGGATGCGCCGGCGTCGTACATGCGCTGGAGGAAAACGAATTCATTCAGGCCCAACGCCGGCCCCGGCCCAGGGTGGAGCGAGACGGTGGGGGCCAGCGCGCCGCTGACGATGACGGCGTCGGGGTCGGCCTCTTTGGCGCGGCGGTAGCCTTCGCACAAGAGTTGTGTGTACGCCTCTGGGTCAACCGGGCGTTCGCCCCATTCGGGGTAAATGTTAGGCTCGTTCCACAGTTGGTAATAGCGCACCCGCCCCCGGTAGCGGGAGGCGACGGCGTAGACGTAATCGCCCCAATCGGCCAGGTCGTCGGGGGGAGCGTAGGCGCCCGCTTCATCGCCATCGGCGCGGCTCCAGGCGGGCGGGTTGCTCAAGCGCGGGACGACCTCCAACCCGTACTGCTCGGCCAGGTTCACGATGTTATCGTACTTTTCCCAGGCGGAGCGGTGAGGTTCGTGCCGCCGGTCCTCGAAATCACCCTTGCCATGGATCTCGATATCTTCCCAGGGAAACTCTTGGCGCAGCCAGTGGAAGCCAGCGTCGGCGATCATTCGCAGCGCTCGCTCGCGCTTTTCCGGCTCGACTTCTTGCTCCAGGAAGGTGTTGATGCCAAAGGGATTAACGCCGGCGTGGGCCACCGGCGCGCCGGGGGCCGTGCGCGGCTGGGGACGGAGACAGTCGGTCGCCAGTTGCCCCATTCCGCGCACCTGGGGCAGCAGATCCTCCTCCCCGGTGAGATCGAAGAAAGAGAATTGGCAGGAAGACAAGGTCAGCAGCGACACGACGGCCAGAGCGATGATCGGCCTATGCATCGCGCTGCGATCTCCGGGCAAGCGTCTCTCAGACGAGCGTCTCTCAGACGAGCGTCTCTCAGACGAGCGTCTCCCAGGCGAGCGTCTCCCAGGCGAGCGTCTCCCAAACAAGCGCATCAATCCACTTGCGCGACCAGCGCCGCTATAGGCCCAGGGATTTTGTCCGATTCCAGGTAATCCTGCACCTCCCCACGGGTCTCCTCAAAGTTGCTGATGAGTTCCCCATCGGAACCCTTAAAGCCCGATACAGAGCGGCAGGCGCACGTGCAGCAACCCAGCGAAGCGCGGTAGCTATCCAGGTCGCAGGTCAGGCAACTCCCCAGTCTAATCATCATCAGTGAGAAAGTCAACACGTCTTTGTGACCATCGGGGAGCGCAGCAAGACGATCAATCAATTCCTTCCACTCATCAGATTCGCGCAGATTGCGCAGTTGTGGGATGCAACGGGGCGGGAAGAGGATTTCGCTATCAGGGTACATTATTCACATATCCTTATTTCACATATCCTTTTGTAAAGTGGTGTAATGATAACACAAAAGTGGCTCGATTTCAAGGAGCTCGACAGGCATCCAGCAACGAAGAATACGCGGACCAGTGATAGGGCGTTAGCGGGATAAGGAGTGATGAAAAGGGGGATGATTGAGACCGAGTCGTGCAGGATTATATCCGGCGGGGAGCATATCAAGCCGACTGGATGGGCAGGGGTAGGCTCAGCAATTCCCGTTATGGGGGGAAAATATTCAGATGTAGCCGCGATTTCCAAATCGCGTGTAT
>Ga0164311_10000161_pt1 | contig 26010 bp, 22 predicted proteins | sample GuaBasSedimGuay2_FD_121796 | JGI IMG/M metagenome (GOLD analysis project Ga0164311, IMG submission 121796) | Subseafloor sediment microbial communities from Guaymas Basin, Gulf of California, Mexico - Guay2, Core 4569-9, 9-12 cm | ecosystem: Environmental > Aquatic > Marine > Hydrothermal vents... | reverse complement strand
GATTAATACAACTTATCACTTGAAATAATCCTGTGGTGTGAGGGGGCTCATTCTTCTTAACTTCTCAATTATCTCTGGTAAGATTTCTAAAACATATCTCACCTCTTCCTCTGTATTTCCCATGCCAAGTGAGAATCTAACTGCTCCCTGTGCTACTTCATGTGGGTATCCCATCTCAATGAGGACATGAGACGGCTCTAACTTACCCGAGGCACAGGCAGAGCCAGTTGATACCGCAACCCCCTTGTTATTCAACATCAGTTGAACTGACTCTCCCTCTACATAGTGAAAAGCAATGTTCAGGGTTGTAGGCAGTCGCTTCTCCTGGTGTCCAACAAGTTCAACATCGGGAATACTCTCAATTATCCCCCTATGTAGCATATCCCTCAATCTCTTAACCTTCTCCGTATTCCCCTCTCTGTTCTTTACAGCCATTTCAATTGCTTTTCCAAGACCAACGATACCGGGGACATTGTGAGTGGAGGCGCGCTTCCCTGACTCCTGCTCACCACCATGCAACAGTGGAGTCAACTTTCTTCTAACCTCCTTCCTCGCAATGAGAGCACCAACACCCTTGGGACCGTTGAACTTATGTGCAGAAAGAGATAGAAGGTCAATTCCCATCTCTGCGACGGAGAGCGGTATTTTGCCCACTGATTGAACAGCATCGGTATGGAATGGTATCTCTTTCTCATTCGCAATCCTTGCGACCTCTTCTATAGGTTCAATTGTTCCGACCTCGTTATTGCCGTGCATTATGGTTATAAGGCAGGTGTCTTTTCTTATTGCCCTTCTTACATCATCTGGGTCAACCAAACCATACTTATCCACTTTTATATATGTAATATCTATACCGTGTTTCTGAAGGTATCTGCATGGTTCCAGAATAGCGGGATGCTCAATAACCGATGTTATAATATGTCCCTTACCATCAGGGATTGGTGAGATACCCTTTAACACCATATTATTTGCCTCACTACCACCGCTTGTAAATATGGTGTCATCTGGCTCGCATTCAAGTGCTTCTGCCACTCTCTCTCGTGCCATTGATAGGGCTTCTTCTGCCTCATTTCCAAAGTTGTGAATAGACATTGGATTTGCAAACTTCTCACAGAAGAAAGGAAGCATCTCCTCAAGAACATCTCTATCTAATGGTGTAGTCGCATTATTATCAAAATAGACCCTCATCCTAATTCTCCGGATACATGTATTAAACTATTTTACAATAAATAACTGCAGAAATGATAATTAAAAAATTAACATTTTTTATAAAAAAGTAATTCCAAATACAACTTGATGTATTAGAATTAAATCATTATGGAAAATAGAGAACTACTAAAAAGGGCTTTTAGTGAAAAACTGACCCAGTTAAGAGGGGTTCTTGATAAACCACTTGTTCTGTTGTTTATAAGGGCACCAAACCCCAATATGAAGATGTTTCTGCTTGATGCTCATCTGACCAGACCATCTGCTATCATCTTCAGACCGGATAAAGAGCCAGTGGTATTGGTAGGTAGTATAGAGCATGCATCACTTGAACCCATATCAGAAATGTGTGAACTAAGAATTACTGAGGGTGGTTTAGATGAGGTGACTGATGAGATAAGGGGGCTGGTAAAAGGCGAAGAGGTATATGTAGAATACTGCCCTGGCATTCCAGCCCTTGATAGATTGCTTCACTCCATTCACCAGAATATATCTGAGTTTGCCCATCCGGTGAGTGGGAAGAATATCATTGGGGAACTGAGGATATATAAGACCAAAAGTGAGGTTGACTTCATAGAGAGGGCATGTTCAACAACAGTTGAAATTCTTGACGAGGTAGGTGAATTCATAAGACCTGGGATGTGGAGAGATGAGATACTCTCGTTCATACTGAAGGAAATTGCAGAGAGAGGACACAGACCATCCTTCGAGCCCATAGTTGCCTATGGTGATGAGGCAAGTGAACCACATCCCATACCTGTTGCTTCAAGACCACTCAATGAAGGGGACCTCCTGATCGTGGATATGGGAGTATGGCATTATGGCTATGCATCCGACCTTACACGAACATATCTGGTAGGTGGCGATGTGAGAGAACACCCGTTCTATGAAAAGTGGTTTCAGCTTGAGAATTACTTAAGAAGGAAGAATCTTAAAGGTGTTCTCCCAAAAGAAGTATGTAAGGGTCTTAATAAGCTAAGCAAGGAATTAGATGTGCTTAAGTATCAGAAGCACTCATACTCTCATGGGCTCGGTGTTGAGGTGCACGATGTATATCCCTATGTCTCGGCGAAGTCGGTCGCCTTTGATGATTTACCATTTGATGATAATATGATTTTCACCTTTGAACCTGGATTCTATGGTGAGTTCGGTGGGTTTAGATTTGAGTTTGACTATTGCATAAGAGAGGGAAGGGCAATAAACCTATGTGAATAAGTTATTGGGGATTTCTCTCCGCTATTTTATAGAGACCTTTGAGGGTGATATTGATATCTACAATCACATCTCTTCTCAGAACACCTGATACAATCTCTGCCAGACCTCCCGTGATTATAACACTTGAGAGCTTACCAATCTCACTCTCAATTCTATCAGTCACGCCTTCTATGCCATCTACGGCGGTATATAGAGTTCCGGCTCTTATAGCATCGGAGGTATTTTTACCAATGACGCTCTTTACAGGTATTAAATCGGTAGGGAACAATCTTGCCGCTCGTTGGAAGAGGTTTGACAAAGATGTTTCAATACCCGGTGAAATAAGTCCACCGATATACTCACGATTGCCACTAACAATGTCAAATGTGGTAGCGGTTCCGAGGTCAATTACAACGGCGGGCAGTTGATAAAACTCACTAACTGCAACAGCATTTGCAATGCGGTCTGCACCAACATCTTCGGGAGGATTATATAGAATCTCAATACCAAGGTTTAGGTCAGATGAGACAATGAGTGGTTTTTTACCTGTTATGCGCTCTATTGCACCTGAAACGGGCTCAGTAAGAGATGGGACAACAGAACACACAATGCTTCTTATACCACTTGTTTGCTCCCATAGTGGAAACATATCTTTCAACCAGAAAAAGCACTCATCAGTGGTAGCGTTTCTATTGGTAGAGATACGAAATCTATCACCAATTTCCTTATCTTTGAACAGTCCAAGAGTGATATTGGTATTACCAATGTCAACTGCTATTAATTCATCCATGGTAATGGGCTCTAATCCTCAACTTTATATACATATCGCCATGCGACTATGCCAATAGATATAATAAATATGAAGTATATAAAAGTATTCTTATCAATAAGATTGTCAACAATCATGTGTGGCATGAACGATAGTATCGCACCAATCGCCCCAAATAATGTAGCCCTCATTTCATATTCTTCCGTGAATTTAAATGCTTTATAGAACGCATATAGAAGTGTTAAACATAACATAGACATAGTTGCCATAACTGGCAAACCCATTCTTCCCGCAACATCAAGAACAAGTGAGTGATGATGATACACATTCATCACTGGACGATAAGAGCGCTTGAAATGTCCAAGGTCCTTAAAGGGGGCATATCTGCCCATTGTCCTTGAACCAAGACCTGCACCCAAAATGGGCTTCTCAGCAATCCCTTGAATGAGGTGCGAATATTCATATACTCTGAACAAGTTTGATTGTTGTTCTAATAAAGAGCCACCCGTAAAGACCGATATCTGCCTTTTCATTACTGGAGTGTTTAGTCCTATAATCGCTATTAATATAATAAAAAGAGTCAAAATCCATATTGCTCTTTTCTTGTATCTAATTAAAGCCATAATAAACAATGCAAAGTTAACCGTTAAAAAAGAAGCCCTAGAGAATGTTAGTATCATATTAATATATAGAAGCAATAACAAAACCCAGAATAAGGTCTTTCTGGACTTTTCCTTTGAGAAAGTAGCAAAAGCAAAGATGAATGGTATAGTTGAATCAAGGTAGCCGGCATAGTCATTTGTATAATAAAATATGGTTCTTATGCGAGTTCTCAAAAAGAGCCCCAATTCAGAAGTTCCATACCTGGGGTCAGGGAAGAATATATACTCAATTAAACCATATACCCCACAAAACGCAGCAAGTATAAAGATAAATTTGTTGAAACTCTCAAATTTAGACCTCCTATCAATAACACAAATAACTACATATATAAGAAATACGAAGCGAACATAGGCGAAGCTATCTCTTAGTATATTAACCCAGTGATTACCAACAAAGAAGGAATATATAACGCTCATTGTAAAAGATACCAGAAAGAGCATAATCCACTTATCAACAGGAGTCCTATAAATCTTCCACTTTCTATTCAGGGCACTATCCCCTAAGAACATAAATAGCAGAAGGGGCCAGAACAGAAGTGTGTTCTCAAGTCGTATCCCCCTTAGTGTCTTTCCAAGGAACCCCTTGCAATAGAACATCTTATGAAAAACCAGAAATACAATAAGAAAAAGTAAAAGGAAGTCAAAAACATCAAGTTTGTATACAGCATAGCCAAGATATGCCATAACACAGAAGATTACGATATTCTTCCTGAGAGTGGTCTGAGTCGTCAAAAATCCATAAAAGATAGCAAATGCTATTATGAGTATAACGAATATGACCAAAACCCTCTCGGACTTAAAGCTATACCTGGCTGGGACTATCAATTCCATACAGCTAATTAATCTATACCCTGCTGAAATACCTTATGTATTTCTCAAATCTTGGTAGGGACTTTGATAAATAATTATAATCCTCCTTATCAAATGGCTTTAAAAACCCAAGTAATCCCAAAAGGATTATAACAAATAATATGCCCCCTACAAAAATAGCCACAAGACCATCAAGGGGAATAAATACTACAGGTATAATTGAAACCAATGTTGCGAAACCAACCTTTAAGAAGAACCTCAATGGGAAGTATGCTCCAAGAACCCTTCCTATTACAATCATCTCAGTTATAACTACTCCCACAAGTGCTGAACCCGTAGCTATGAGTGCACCCCATACACCAAGTATGGGGATAAGTATAATTGCACCAATTAAATTCAATGAACCCCATATAACTCTTATAAGAAACTCAACCCTCTCTTTGCCAATTGAATATATCGCTGTTACATGCTGGTCATAACCCAAAATCCTTAATACTATATGAAATATAACAAAAGCCCTGAATAAATTTATCGCTGGCATATACTCGGTCCCATAGAAAAATGTGATTATATCGTCACCTAATACAAAAACAAATGACAGTATAGGAATAGCAATTCCTATTGACATCTTAAGGAGAACCCACCATGCCTTCTTTGTTGCCTCATAACCACCCCGTTTGAATGCAAGAGATAGCGTGCTCAAACTGACACCAAAAAGACCTGATACAGTTATTGTGCTGATTAATCTCGCTGCCCCAACACCAACATGATAGAAACCTATCTGTTCTCCTGGCAACTTAAAAGCACTCAGAAGAAGCACATCAATCTGTTTGCCAAGAAGGAATCCAACGATGTTGTTGAACCAGTTAAAGAAACCAAAGTTTAACATAGGTCTAAGATTATCAGGTCTTTCACCCTTAAAGATTATCTTCCTTGATTCTAAGAGTATGAACAATATAGTTAACAAAAAAACAATTATTGAAATTATTATTAAACCATTAATTCCCATTCCCTTTTTTAGCACAATGTAGAATAATAGTGTTGTTAGAGTTAGGTTTGTAATCTGAATTATAGAAATTGATTTAATACGTAGTAAACCAATATATAAGAAGCGCATCAAAGAATAGACCGCATTCACAAGAAACATAGGAGCCGCTAACCTTATCCACGGTTCCAGAATCTCATTACCAAGTGCAACAGCAATCCTATCTGCTAATAGAAAAATTGAAAGGCTAATTCCAAAAGCAATTACGAAACGCAACCTTAAGATAATACTAAAAAGACCCCCTACTTTTTTAATGTTATCTGAGAGAACAGCAACATACTTGTTAGCCACTTCATCAAAACCCAAGGAACCTATAAGACCAACAAGATTACCAAATCCAATAATTGTTGCATAATATCCCTGTCTTTCAGGTCCCAACAACCTGGCTATTATCAAGCTCTGAACGAACACAAGCCCAAATTCTATTATTCTAGTCGCCTGGCTCAAGAAATAGCCCCGACTTGCTCTAACAGCTAAGCTCTTCTCCTCCGCCATACACATCCTCTATCAATCTGTTTGTTACCACATCTAACGCCGTTCTCTCCATCACTGCCCTTGAAGCCTCTATCACTTCTCTCTCTTTCAGCCCCTTAATACGCCTCAATGCATCCCCAAGACCACCCTCATCATAGAGAACCGCCATCCTCCCATCCACCTGCTCTGGAATACATCCAGTAGCAGGTGCCACCAGTGGGATGCAATATTGTGCAGATAGAAGCACACCTCCTGATGTCAGTATATCCCTGTATGGAAGAACCAGGCAATCAGCGCAGGACATATAGAGGTTGACAAACTCATCAAGAACCCATATCCCTCTTATCATTATCCTTTCGTCATCGCCTGCAATTCTCTTTATCTCTTCAATATATCCCGTGCCATCATCACTGCCCACAATCAATAATCTATCCTCAGTCCCGCCCACCTCCCTGAACTCCTTCACCAATTCTTTAATACCCTTATATGCCCTTACCTTGCCAAAAAAGATGTATATATATACATCCTGAGGAAGATTAAGTATATCCCTCATCTCATATTTATTCATCTTATCACCATAGACACCCATGAAATTAGGGTGGGGAATTACTATTACCTTACCACTATATGTTGGATAATGCTCGTTGATAAGTTCCCTGGCTTTTATGCAATGGCATATTACCGAAGACGAACAGAATATTACTGCTGAATAGACAATCCTATCAAGCCATCTTCTCTCACTGTTATGAGGTAACAAATTATGCAATGAGAAGACAACTCTTATACCAAATAGAAATCTCATTATCATCATTGAAATGATAAGAGAAAGGGCAAGCATAATTGAAACCAGCATCTTAATAAGCCCCTTGCCCATCTTATAGTAGAACTCGGGCCAGTTGATATGAAACACACCGCCGTTGACCGCAATGCTAAACGATGACATAGGAGAAGGATATGTTGTTTTTCTTATAGTAACACCCTTCTGCTTCAATCCCTTAATTATCAACCTTACATAATGATAATTGCTTTCAAATTTTATGAAGTAAATATTCATATCTCATTCACCCTCTTTGGTTAATATCATCACCACACCGCCACCGCCTCTGGACATATACCTGTGGGAACTCCTTACCAGACAGCAGTTCAACTTCTCTATCACCTTCGCCATACATCTCCAGAACCATGCAAGGTGTAATCTGCGAAATACTCTCTCTGCATACCTCAGAAACAACCACCACGATACCAGAAAGTCGGGCATATAATACGAGCGATAAATCACCCTTAGACCACTATCCTCAATCATAGCAAGAATTTTACCATCAAAGTAGTGAAAATGCCTCAGACCTTTATCTATGAACCTCTCAATATAACCATAGAGACCGATAAGAGATAGTGGAAGAAAGAACACAATGTCTGAAACCAACCCCCTGACAGGCATTGTGAGAATCAAACTACCACCACCCGCCAGTATCCGCCTCACCTCTGAGAATGCTTCCTCAATCTTAAAAATATGCTCAAATACACAGTTAGATAGTGCAGTATCAATAATGCCATCCTTAAGGGGCAGTTCCGTCGCATCACCAACCACTACCATTTCATATTGCCCACTATTAAGTGCCTGTGTTGCTGAAAAGGTATCAGGTTCAATACCTGCGGAAAATCTCCAACCGATACCCCGTGTGGTTAGACCATCCCCACACCCTATATCAATAGTGATACAACCCTTAAGCCCTGGCTCAATACATAACGATTCAAGAGCACTTATAATAGATATTGCCTCAAGCGACCTCCATAATGATAGATATGGTCTGCCATTGAAGAGGTCTCTAAACCTACTATATATTGTTTCTGTAGTATCTTTCTGCAAGACCCTTCGGATGGAAGCAACCAAAAGAAAGGGCTTATATAATTACAATTAAGTTATGTGCCAATCTCCCACGACCTTAAATATTCCTTCTGCTCTTCTGTCAACTCATCTATAGTAACACCCATAGTTATAAGTTTAAGGCGTGCAATCTCTCTGTCAATCTCCTCTGGTACTGGATAAACCTTGTTCTCTAATCTCTCTCTCAACAGAGCCAGGTATTCAATACACAACGCTTGATTGGCGAAGGACATATCCATCACCATTGAAGGGTGTCCCTCAGCACAGGATAGATTGACCAAGCGTCCTTCACCCAGCAGGTTTATTCTTCTCCCATCCTCCAGTAAAAATTGTGTAACGCCATCTCTGACTGTTCGCTTCCCCTTCGCCATCTCCTCCAGCGCCTTTAGGTCTATCTCCACATCAAAGTGCCCTGCATTTGCCACTAAGGCATTGTCTTTCATCACCTCAAAACCGCCCTTATGTATAACTCTGATGTCGCCTGTAACTGTTACGAATATATCCCCCACCTTCGCCGCCTCCACAAATGGCATCACCAGATAGCCATCAAGAACTGCCTCAATTGCTTTTATGGGGTCAACCTCGCATATAATCACTCTGGCACCCATACCCTTAGCCCTCATTGCTAATCCTTTACCACACCAGCCATAACCGCATACAACAAATGTGGAACCAGCAATGAGTGTGTTGGTAGCCCTCAAAATACCATCTATGGTTGACTGACCCGTCCCATAGCGATTATCAAAGAGATGCTTGGTCTGTGCATCGTTTACTGCAATTATCGGGTATAAAAGCTCGCCCTTGTTAGCCATTGACTTCAGGCGCACTACACCGGTGGTCGTCTCCTCTGTCCCCCCCACAATCTTCCCAGCAAGTCCACGCATCTCCTTGTGAACCGTGGAGACAAGGTCTGCTCCATCGTCCACTGTTATATGGGGCTCTACATTGAGAACGCTCCTGATGTGACTGTAGTATATATCCCTGTCCTCACCATTGATGGCAAATACAGGAATGCCGTGGTTCTTCACCAGCGCCGCTGAGACATCATCCTGTGTGGAAAGTGGGTTAGATGCACATAGATATACCTCTGCTCCCCCCTCCTTCAGTGTTATCACCAGGTTTGCTGTCTCGGTCGTGACATGAAGACAGCACGAGACCTTTATGCCTTTCAGTGGTCTCTCCTTCCTAAATCTCTCCCTGATAGAAAGCACTACTGGCATATTGGTTGAAGCCCACTCAATTCTATTCTCGCCTTTGTCCGCCAATCCTACATCCTTGATATCATAATCCATAATCACTCCTTAATAGCAGATATTTATTACTGTCTGCTTCTATTATAAACCAACCGCTGTCCTCAGGTCATCAACCCTGTTTGTCTTCTCCCAGGTGAACTCTTCCTCCTCACGCCCGAAGTGACCATAGACAGAGGTCTTCCTGAATATCGGTCTCAGAAGGTCAAGGTACTCAATTATCGCCTTGGGTCGCAGGTCAAAGACATCTGATATTGCATTCTCTATCTTCTCTTCGTCAACAGTATTGGTTCCATAGGTATTGACCATTACCGATACCGGCTCTGCAACTCCAATTGCATAGGCTAGCTGAACCTCGCACTGCCTCGCCAGCCCCGCCGCTACTATGTTCTTCGCTATGTGCCTCACCATATATGATGCGCTCCTGTCCACCTTTGATGGGTCCTTGCCGGAGAAGCATCCACCACCATGACTACCCTGACCACCATAGGTGTCTACGATTATCTTCCTGCCCGTTAATCCCGTATCAGCCCGTGGACCACCGATTACAAACCTGCCAGTCGGATTGATAAAGTATCTAGTCCCATCAAGCATCCCCTCGGGAACTACTGGTTTAACTACATTCTCTATTATATCATCTCTGATGCTATCAAATGAGACCGTCTCCTTGTGCATGGTTGAGACCACTATGGTATCTATCCTTATAGGGGTGCCGTTCTCATACTCTACCGTAACCTGGGTCTTACCATCAGGTCTTATGTAATCAAGAATCCCCTTCTTTCTGACCTCCGCAAGACGCCTAGCAAGGCGGTGAGCATAGTAGATTGGCAAGGGCATCAAGGTATCTGTCTCATCTATTGCATAACCGAACATCAACCCCTGGTCCCCTGCACCCTGCTCCTTATTGTTCCTCTCGTCAACACCGATTGCTATATCAGGGGACTGCTCATGGATTGCGGTTACCACGCCAATATTATCATAATAGAAACTGCATCCAACGAAATCATAGCCAATGTCCTTCACCGTCTCACGAACGATATGCTGAACATCCACATATCCGTTGGTTGTGACCTCGCCCGCAACGAAGGCAAGCCCAGTAGTAACCAGGGTCTCTACCGCCACTCTGGAGTATTTATCCTGCCTTATGAGTTCATCAAGGATGGAGTCAGATATCTGGTCAGCTATCTTATCAGGGTGCCCCTCGGTCACTGATTCTGAGGTGAATAGATACTTTTTGGGTGTCATTACAGCATCCTCCTTCTATAAATACACAAATAAGAAATGTTAAAGTTTAACCTCTATTCTACTCACAAAAGTTAGTTAAGTCAAGGATTTAGTAGGATTAAAGTAATGACAATGATAACTATATCTATATATTAATCTATAAATTAAGTTGATACTTGAATCTTATATATTTTGTTATTATCTCCGGATATGGAGGGTATAGGAGACATCATTCGCAGAGCGGGTGAACTCGTCGGCTATGCGGTATGCCACCGCCTTCTCTCAAGGTCACCATTATTTGGTGACAACCAGTTTATGCTCTGCAGTCGCTGTGCGGGGACTTATCTGGGAGCGCTATCATCATATATATACATATTCATTAAGTTCAGGGGTGGTCAAACAAAACTGCCTGATTTGAAATATAGTATCTTCATCATAATATTTATAGCAAGCATATTCATAGATGTGGGTGGAACATTGCTGGGCATAATACCCGACATTGCACAAATAAGGACATTGACAGGTGCTCTCGCTGGCTCTTCAATCGTCCTCCTGGCTTATTCGCTTTTAACACCAATAGAAAGAGAAAAGGACGCCCCACCGGTCATTGAGAGATGGGGCGAGCTGACCATAATTCTGTCTGTATCAGTCATCATAGCCCTCCTGGTCAACTCTGGTTATTCGTTCCTGTATATGCCATTGACCATTCTGGCGACACTCGGTGTGCTGGCAATATTCTTCAACACATTCTATCTAATAACAATCACTATCTCAGAGCCAGAGACAAAGAGCAGAAGGATAATCGCTTATTTAATATCTATATCTCTAATGATAGTATTTCTTACTCTATTATGGCATTCGCACAGTTGGATGGATGGCTTCCTGAAAGGATTAAAGCATTAATACCTGCATAGAATAATCTTCTAACTCTTCTCTACTATCTCGTATGCAACGCCCTCCCAGACGATTATCGCATTCCTGCCTACTGAGAGCAATCTCGCTAATTTCTCGTCCCTGCCCATAAGTCCAAAGTATGCATCGCTTCCATACTCAACCTTCTTCTTCTCCATGCCCTCTTTATATCTGGAGTCAACCCATACCTTATCCTTCAGATAGAAAGCAACATCCTCAACTTTCTTGACTACCTTCGTCTCATAGCCCGAGTAGCCCTTCTTCATCTTCGCTATGTCCTCGGCGATGCTCACGCCCAGTTCACTCTCCCTCATAGCTTTCTCACTAAAGGTTGGAGCTCCACCACTGAAACCTATGCTGTCCATCGCCCTCGCCTCCTCCGCACCCAGTGGTCTGTATATGATTGTGCGGGGCTCGGTGCCTGTAATCTCCGAGATAAACATAGATGTGTATGGGGTAACGATACCATAGCGCTGTGCAAGATACTTTATCTCCTCCACTAACTCCTCATTTTCGCCATGAAGTCGTATCTCATCCAGATAGTATGCCACCTGCCTGGTAGCCCAGAGAACGGGGATATAGGGGTGTTTGCTCTTTTTGAAGTCGGCGGTGAATGTGTAAGTGCTCTCAACGCCCTCTATCAAACCTGTCAGGTAAATGCTGGTTATTCCCTCGCCCTTATATCTGCCCATCACCACAATCTGCTGACCCGCAAATATGCTACCAAGTTTTGCTGGCTGAACATCATAAACTTCAATCTCGCCGAAGTCCAGGCGAGCGTCCACCAATGCGGGCTTGGATATGGCATCATAGAACCTGACCACAGCATCGTCAATGTTCTCGTATGGAGCAATATACTCAGTCATACCATGTAGGGTCTCCGATATCCGGTCAAGGAGGAAGGCATTGAGGTCATAGCCCACACCGAAAATATAGCCAATGACACTCTCATTCGCCTTTGCAATGTTATCCAGTATGGTCGCCTCATCTACGGTCCCAATAGTTGGCTTGCCGTCTGTCAGGAATATAAGCATCCTTACCGCATTTGAATTGCTATCAAACTGCTCTAATGATTTTATTAGTGCTTCATTGATGTTGGTTCCACCTCTGGCTTCAATACTGTCAATATATTCCAGCGCCTTTGCTTTATTGTCTTCATTTGCGGAGACGGGTTCATCAAATAGCATTGCGACCTCCGACGAGAAGGATATTACATTGAAGCGGTCTATGAGGTTTAAGTGTTCAACACAGTAGGAGAGTGCTTTCTTGACCTGCTCTATCTTCTCACCACGCATTGAACCCGATTTATCTACTACAAATACAATCTCTCTCGCCTGATCTAAGCCCTCCTTACCTACAGACGGTGTCATCAGTAGAAGGAAGAAGCCATCTTCTTGCGGCTCCTTGTGGGTAACCAAACTCAATCCATAGCCCTCCTCAGTCAGTTCATAGTAAAGGTAGAGGTCCTTATCGGGCTTGACATCCTCCTGCTTCAATACTACTTCGTATTCCCTTGTGGATTTCATATTGACCGTTATCTTGTGCGATGGGGAGAATACATTCACGATGTCTCTGTCCGCCTTAAGGTTTATCTTAATATCAAGGTTCTTTATGGGCTTCTCGGTAAAGTCATCAATGTTTAGTGGATACACATAGCAGTTGAGGGAGCCCTCTTTCTTGACTATCTCCGAATACTTTAACTGCACCCGTTTCTTGCCATGGGCGGGAATGTCGGAGACCCTGGCTCTGAATAGACCCCTGCCATAGAAACTCAAGAGCGCCGGGTCAATCTTCTTCCTGATGTATTCCTGATAGAGCCTCTCCGCCTCATCAGCATCCATAATCTCTGCCGATATCTTCTTACCATCCACATACATATAGAATTCACTCACTGCGGCGTCCTCGGGGAGTGGGAATATATAGTCGCCCTCCAGAACCACATCGTTGTCATTTATGAACACCTCGTCAACGGTGGTATAGGCGAGTTCGCCGTCAATCTCCACATCTACGATATGTTCACCGATAGAGAGTTTTGGCGGGACGGGTAGAGACCAGTATGGTGGCTCAATGGGGATAATTCCACCGTCAGACAGGGCTATTCCCGCTAATAACAGAATAATTGATAGAAATATAAATCTTCTCATAGTATAACCTCCAGTTTACAAGGACTCTTCAGATTTCTTACTAAATTCTACCAGATTGATGAGCATCCTGGTTCTGTTTTTATTGAATGTATTTCTGGCGAAGGGGAAGAGACCATTGTAGATTGTCTCTACCTCTCTCATTATGCTATCTACCTGTAAGCCAACCCTGTCTATTATGCCGGAGATGAACTTGACCGGTCGCCACCCGGATATTACACTCCGCAATAATTCGGTTCTAACACTTCCCTCAAAGACATCCCTGCCAAGTTCAGTGAGCGATACCTCTTTTTGAGACATTCTTAAAATACCAAGTTTGTCAAGCATCTTCATAATATCCCTCACACCAGATAGACCTATTCTATAACCACTATCTTTTAGACATATTGCCACCTCATAGGGTTTAACTATACCCCTGGCTATAACGGTTCCTGTGGCAATCAGGGTCTCCATATTGAGGTTTGCCATACCGCTCATCACATCCTCTATATGCCACAGATAGTCAATGCCCCCCTTAAATCCACCATCTACTGACCTGATAATCGGCACATCTGCCTGCTCAAGTTTGAACTCACCTCTCAGAATGCCAGCCCTTCTCACCCACTTCTCATATATGTCGCTTATCAGGGTAGCCCCACTCTCAGAATGGATTGGCTCTCTCCACTTGTTTGAGATTGTTCTGGTGTTAATATGAGCATACTCTGTTTTGATGCTTTCTCTATTTATTGACACCCTCTCAATATGTGCATTAATATACCAGCCCTCCTCCATAATACCTATTTCCCTCTCAATTGCTCCAAGCATATCAGGGAGCGATATATGTATTATATCCCTGTCGGATTCAGCACCCATAACTTCCTTTTGCGAGGTCAATACAAGACCGTCATAGCCACACGAGAGCGCCTGCCTTAATCTCACTTTAATATCCTCAATGCCTGGAATGTTCCTGGTAAAGCGCGCCTCAAGTGCCAATCTTTTTCCATCTTTCTCAATAAGACCATCAAACTGAACCCACTTACCCGATGGAAGGCGGATATTAAACTGCCTGTTTAATATCCTGTATCCCAAATACCTCTCAAGAGTCAGAAGTGAGAAAACCTCAAAGGAATATCCTGACGCCTTAGCAGGGAATAGAACTCTCATCTGTGAAGCCATTCTATAAAGTGACTCATCTTTTCCCCATATCCCCCGTTGCAGAATACAACATCCACGCTTTTAGGTATCGCACCATCCACCACCCCTTTAAACTCCGAACCCATTAGAAGGTATATCTCACCATAATTCTCTGTTTCTATCAACTTTCTAAGAGAGCGGTGTATCTCCTCTCTCTTCTCCCTCAATCTCCGATGTGGTTCCTGTTCTTCATAGTATGGTATCAGGTAATCAGCGGATATCAGACCATATCGTCCTGAGAGTATTACCACATCAACATCGTCTATTCTATCATCGCTGAATACACGCTTCCTCACAACTCTGTGCCACCCGCCGTCGTATCTATCTATTGCGCGAATAATACCTTTGTTCGGTCTCTTTCTTCTTCCACAGGAGAGTATTAGCAGTTTCTTCATATATGCAAATCAAGTTTAACATAAACATGTGGACAATATCTGACTGTGCTTGAAAAAACGATACAGAGATTGAGAAAGAGCGACCCACAATGGGTCGCCCATGTGTATATTCTCTTCTTCCCTGGTTCTTTACACTACGCCCTGGTCAAGCATTGAGTCCGCGACCTTCTTGAAGCCGGCGATGTTAGCGCCATTGACATAGTTGCAAAAACCGTCCTCTTCCATTCCATACTTACGACACTGCTCGTGTATGGCGACCATTATCCCCCTCAGTTTATTATCAACCTCTTCGCGAGTCCATGATAGATGCTGACTGTTCTGTGACATCTCAAGACCTGAGACGGACACACCACCGGCGTTTGCTGCCTTGCCGGGTCCATAGAGCACCTTCGCCTTGAGGAATATATCTACGCCCTCAGGTGTGGTAGGCATATTTGCACCCTCGCTTATTACATATACACCGTTCTTGACCAGGTTCTCCGCATCCTTCTTGTTTATCTCATTCTGGGTTGCACTTGGGAATGCACAGTCCGCCTTGATAGCCCACATCGGGTTATAGTCAAGGTCGGAATTTGCAGGTGTGTATTCTACCTTATACTCGTCAGCATATTCCTTGATGCGACCTCTTCTCACATTCTTAAGCTCCTTTACATACTCAAGCTTCTCGTCGTCAATGCCTGCAGGGTCATAGATAAAGCCACTAGAGTCGGATAGTGTTACCACCTTCCCTCCCAGCTGAATTATCTTCTCTACCGTGTATTGAGCGACATTGCCTGAACCGCTGACCAGGCAGACCTTACCTTCCAGCGTCTCACCTCTGGTCATCAGCATCTCCTCGGCAAAGTAGACAGAACCGTATCCGGTCGCTTCGGGTCGGATAAGGGAACCACCCCAATTAAGACCTTTGCCGGTGAGAACCCCATTAAATCTACCGGTCAATTTCTTATATTGCCCGAACAGAAAGCCAATCTCTCTAGCACCAACGCCTATGTCACCTGCAGGAACATCTATATCCGGTCCAAGATACTTGTAGAGTTCATTCATGAAGTTCTGACAGAAGCGCATCACCTCATCATCACTTCTGCCCTTGGGGTCAAAGTCAGAGCCGCCCTTACCTCCGCCCAGCGGGAGGGTGGTGAGTGCATTTTTGAAGATCTGCTCAAAGCCCAGGAACTTGATGACACTCAGATTAACAGTGGGGTGAAAACGAAGACCTCCTTTATAGGGACCAATAGCATTGTTGAACTCAACCCTGAAACCCCTGTTCACCATAACATCACCATCATCTGTAGTCCATGGCACCCTGAATATAAACACCCTATCGGGCTCTACAATCCTCTCTATTATGTTCGCTCTCTTATACTGCGGGTTCTTCTCCACGAAGTCAGCAATTGAGGTTAATACTTCCTCAACTGCCTGTAAAAACTCCGGCTGGTTGGGATTGCGGGCTCTAATCTTATTGAGTATTTCCTCCATTACCTGCCAACCTCCTGTATAGACATAAAATCAGTCATAAAGATAATATCTGCACGGTTTCATTTTACCTACCGTCACTTTGTATTGCGAAGTTTATAACACAGCCGTCCATATAAGTCAATTATTAATCTAAAATATGAATGAATGTAGCATCTGTCTGGCGAAATCTGAATAAAATAAAATAGTAATTGAATAAGATGCTTAATTTGATATTATATCACAATGACTGAGGAGAAGAAATCATACTTCTGGCTGAAGACCTCCATCTTCTTTGGATATATTATCGTCATCCTCGTGATGATTACATCCGCAGGGACTCTTCCCGAAAAGCTGATTGTAAGGTATATTGGATGGGTAATATTCATCGTGGGATTCATCGTCTGGCTTCCTGCGAGAATTCAACTTCGTAAATACTATACTTCACTTCCAGAGGCATATAAAATAATCAAGACAGGAATATATGCTAAAATCAGGCATCCCATATATATCGGTGTTGAACTGATGTTTGCAGGTTTCTCATTGGTCCTCTACTCCCTGTGGGGTCTGGTATCAACAATAGTGCTAATTACCGCTCTACACTATTACAGAATAATAGAAGAGGAGAGATTGCTTGAGGAGAGATTTGGCAAGGACTGGCTTGAATATAAGAAAAACACATGGTTTTAGGTCATATAATTAAATATGACCTTATGACAGAATTGCACTTTAACATACAAAAGGGGGAGCATTTCACTCCCCCCATTCTCAATCAAGGTCTTTTTATTATCTTGATATAACTATGCGGGCTGTATCTACCGCTTCGCTGTTTGACAGGCGCAGGAAGTATAATCCCTCTGATAGGTTCTCCACACCAAAACTGAACTCTGTTTCTCTCTCGCTTGCTTCAACTGCGATGCTATCTACTTTTCTTCCTGCAAGGTCATACACCTCAAGGGTTGCCGGTTTCTCGCTTGTATAGCTCACAGTTATACTATTGCTTGCGGGCAGCGGATATACTACGGTGATGCCGAATGAGGCGGGCGCACCCTCATAGGTGCCCTCTGTCGTGCCAAGAAGCGACGGCTCATCATACTGCACTACCTCAACCGCATAGCGATAGACCTTGCCATCCTCAACATCACCATCTATAAATGTGTAGGGTGATTCACCGGTTATTAGGTTATCATTGAGCTTATCACCAAGAAGAGCAAGAGATTGCTGGTCTGTCATTTCTTCTCCTGGTGATACCTCAACCCGGTAGATATTGAATCCATCAAAGTCCTCATCTGCCTCTACCTGCCAGCGGATTAACATACCTTCACCCTTTGGAACTGCCTCAAGGTAAACCAGTTCAATATCTTCCGTCCCAGTAAGCGCATTATTCAAATTGATGCGACCGCTACCCATATTACCATTTTCCCACTGTGGTTCGTTAGGCATAGGGTCTGTGTATTCCTCAATTCTATCAAACAGGTCGTCTCCGTCCCATGATGGCCAGTGTGCCTTCAATATCGCTGCTTCTCCACAGACATGCGGAGCAGCCATTGATGTTCCACTCAAATTAGTATAGGTATGGGAGCCGTAATGGTAGCGATATGTGCTATAGATATTAGTTCCTGGGGCGGACACATCAACATGACTACCATATGATGACCAATATGGACGACGGTCAGATTGAGTTGTGGCAGCAACACACAAAGTGTCGTTTCTCCCAGCAAGATAGTGGACATAATAGCTACCAGTATTTCCTGCTGCAACCACCACAAGGACACCGTGCGATGTGGCATAACTACACGCAGCCGATATACCACCGCTATTACTTGATGACCAGCTACAGTTGATTACATCAGCGCCCATATCGGTGGCATAATAGAATGCTGAAGCACAGAAATCCATGCGAACATAACCATACGCACCGGAGCCCCAGCCAACGCGGAGACACATTATACGAGCACCCCAGCCAACACCTGCGATTCCTTTGTTATTATTGGTGATAGCACTGGCTATCCCCGCACAATGTGTGCCATGTCCATACCAATCGGTGGGGTCGTTATCGGGAGTGTATTTATCCTCTCCACTGTCTCCTGATACACCATGAACCCAGTCCCAACCAATGTAGTCATCCACATAGCCGTTACCATCATCGTCCACACCGGTTGTCCCGCCAACCTCGTCCTCATTTTTCTATATGTTGCCTCCTGAGTATGGAAGGTCGTCGCCGCCGAGGTCCGGATGTTCGTAGTCAACACCTGTATCTGCTATAGCAATTATGGGCGAATCGTCGCCATGCTCAATATCCCAACCCTCAGGAGCATCAATGTCGTGGTCGTTACCCTGGTCAAGAGCCCATTGAGAATCAAAATAGGTGTCATTTGGAACAGTTCTGAATATCGGGCAGATATCTATGGGTTCAACATGCTCTACCCACTCGTTCGCTTCATAAGCAGAGAGAACCTCATCTACTGAATGAACAGGGTCAAACCAGATGCGGTAGTATCCCGAAAGGTCTATCTCATTTGGGTCTTCAGGGTGTTTAGAACCAACGAAAAGCTGGTCTATCATATAGACATCATATCTACGAGCCAACGAATCAAGTGAACTGATACCTATTGTAGCAATCCCATTAACATTGTTAACCGATATTTCTCTTAAAGGGTACTTAAAATTGACAACAATACAATCTTCTACGCGTGAATGACCTTCAGGTAGGTCATAAGCAAAGACAACTGCTGAAGCCAATATTAATAAAACAGAAACTACTCTCATAACAATCTCCTTTCATATACTAAAGGAATATAACATATTTTCCTAAGAAGTTAACAATAAATCGTCTTGGAAACAATGTTTTATAATAACGAAGATTCATATATATTTGAGGTAAAATGGAACTATTAACAATCAAGTTCATGCATTTCGCCGAATCTATTGACAGTAATCATGTTTTTTAATATATTCTTTATTGAAAGCGGGCATAACTCAGTGGAAGAGTGTCAGCTTCCCAAGCTGAAGGTCGCGGGTTCAAATCCCGTTGCCCGCTCTTGTAATTTTTAATATTCTTATATTTCAAATATCATTAATGTTATGCTATCATCATCAGATTAACCGACAAAACATCTCTATGGAAAAGAAAAAAACCATAGTTATTCTCTTCGGTGGAGTAAGTGGTGAACACAATGTATCACTTATATCTGCCGGGTCAGTCCTCTCCAATATTGACAGAGAACGTTTCAATGTAATTCCCGTTCTTATAGACAGAAATGGAACCTGGTTCACAAACAAGGAAGAAGAGATGCTTTTACGGGATGAAACCAAGGAAGCAATAGAAGTATTCCTCCCTCCACAACCAAAGGTAAAGCGCCTAATCCCGCTCGGGAGCAAGAAACTGCCTCCATCAATGTCCGCAAGCATTGATTGCGTCTTCCCTGTCTTGCACGGACCGAACGGTGAGGATGGCACTATTCAGGGTCTGCTAACACTTACCGACATACCGTTTGTAGGAGCCGGGGTAGTTGGTTCAGCGATTGGTATGGACAAGGAGTATATGAAGATAATATTCAGGGAGGCAGGACTACCTGTAGTTGATTTTGAGATTATACGCTATGAAGAATATTGTGAAGAGAGAGAAAGTATTCTAAATGAAATCATAAAGCAATTTGAATTACCCGTCTTCGTTAAGCCAGCCAATCTTGGTTCAAGTGTTGGCATTACAAAGGTTAAGTTATGGGAAGACCTACCAGAGGCGGTGAAGAAAGCACTTAAATACGATAACAAGATTATCATTGAACAGGGCATTGAACCGGCAAGAGAGCTAGAGTGCTCGGTTCTTGGCAATTACAACCCAAGGGCTTCTGAGGTTGGTGAGATAATACCATCCGGAGAGTTCTACGACTATGAAGCAAAGTATATTGATAATAGGTCTGAACTCATAGTACCTGCCAGAATACCAAAAAGATTGAGGGAAACGATACAGGAATACTCTATAACCGCTTTTAAAGCCATTGACTGCAGAGGTATGGCAAGGGTAGATTTCTTATATAACCTCCACAATGAGCTGTTGTTTATAAACGAACTGAATACAATCCCTGGTTTTACACCAATATCAATGTATCCGAGATTATGGCAAGAGAGTGGTATTGAGTATTCAGACCTGATAACAGAACTTATTGAGCTGGCGCTTGAAGAACACAAGTCAAGAAAGAGAATTTCGCATATGATAGAATAGTATAATTTATTATGGAATATTAAATTAATTGACATGAGAGAATATGTTGGAGTAATACACCTACATACAGAATACTCGGATGGATGGGGGACCTACGAGCAGATTATGAAAACTGCAAAAGAGGTGGGTCTTGACTTCGTTATAGGCACTGACCACGATACAATTCAACCAAAGCTTGACGGTCTGGAGGGCTATCACAACGGTGTGCTCTTGATATGTGGTTATGAGATTACACCCGAAATAAACCACTACCTGGCGATAGGAACTGATAAACTAATCCCCCCCTCCGACAATCCGCAGGACTATATTGATGATGTAAGAGAATCAGGTGGTCTTGGTGTAATAGCACATCCACATCATATCGGTATAAAGCGGTTTGGGGTTGATGCGTTCCCCTGGAATGACTGGAGTGTGAACGGTTACGATGCTATGAGCATCTGGGACCTTGTCAACGACTGGGGAGAGAACATTAATGGCTATGTATCAGGTCTTCAGGGTTTGATAAATCCCGCTGGCTATATTAGCGGTCCAAATCCAAAAACGCTTCATTTGTGGGACGAACTCAATAGGGAGCGCCTTGTGGCTGGTATCGGTGAGCTGGACAATCATAACACCCATTTCAAGGTGTTCGGCATAACAGTGGAGGTATTCAAGTGGGAGTTCGCCCTCAAGACCATAAGAAATCATCTGCTTATTGATGATATCACAGGAGATTACGAAAGGGACACGAAACACATAATTGATGTCATAAAGAGAGGTAGATTGTTCGTCGCCAATGACTACTTTGAGAACTCAAGGGGATTTGAATTCTTTGCCCTCCTTGATGGAGGCAAGCGTGCCTATATGGGTGAACGCCTCCCTGCAGGAACAAGAATGAACCTCTTCATCAACTCACCTAAAAAAGCATACATCCTACTCTTTCATAATGGCAATCTGGTAAAGGAGAAGTATTCTACCAATCTAACCTATGCAACAGACAAGAGTGGTGTATGGAGGGCAGAGGTTCACCTCCAGAAGGGCTTGTGGAGGAGAGGTTGGATTTACTCTAATCCCATTACCATAGAAGGGAATTATTAAATGTTGGAGTGCGACTTTCTCATAATTGGTTCTGGAGGGGGTGGGCTATTCTCTGCTCTCCATCTCGCTCCCTATGGAAAGACAATCATTTTATCAAAAAAAGACCCAAACGAAACCGCTACCTCATATGCCCAGGGAGGAATAGCAGCTGTTCTATCCAAGGATGATTCATATAAGAGCCACATTGAAGATACACTCAAATTGGGTTGTGGTATATGCAGAGAAGATGTGGTGAGGGTGATTGTAGAATCAGGACCCGAAATCATAAGAGACCTTGAGAATCTGGGAGTCATATTTGACAGGGATGAAGATGGTTATCACCTCAGCATTGAAGGCGGGCATTCTAATAGGCGTGTTGCTCACATCCGCGACCAGACAGGCAGGGTATTCCAAGATGTTCTCTATCACAACGCTGTGAATACAGATGCTAAAATAATTACGAATGCCCTTGCAGTTGACCTTATCGTTGATGAGGATGAAGGTCAAAGGACATGCTATGGTGCGGTTGTTCTCACTCCAGATGGCACCATTGAAGACATAAGAGCGAAGATAACCATCCTTGCTACTGGTGGTGCGGGCAAGGTATATCTTGTTACCAGCAACCCCGACATCTCTACAGGCGACGGCTTGGCAATGGCTTATAGAGCCGGCGCAAAAATAATCAATATGGAGTTTGTGCAGTTTCACCCCACCTGTCTATACCTGCCAGGGGCAAGACCTGCACACGAGAGGACTTTTCTGATAACAGAGGCGGCGCGGGGAGAGGGTGCCATACTGACCACCATAGACGGTGACAGATTTATGCCTGCATATGACCATCTGGCAGAACTCGCTCCAAGAGATGTGGTCTCAAAAGCCATATATGATGTTCTAAGCAAGACAGGCGACGACTATGTCCTGTTGGATATGAGACCTATAAGGGGTGTATCTCTCAAGCGCAGATTCCCTTATATCTATGAGAACTGTCTCAAGTGGGGGTATGATATAACCATGGAACCAATTCCTGTAATCCCCGCTGCGCACTACATATGTGGTGGTGTAGAGACCAACCTGAACGGGAGAACAAGCATTGAACGCCTCTATGCAGTAGGTGAGGTAGCATACACCGGTATGCACGGTGCGAACCGCCTGGCGTCTAACTCACTTCTTGAAACATTCGTTATGGCAAAGAGGGCATCACAGGACGCCATAAAACTGTCAAAGAAAGTAAAAAATTCAAATAAAACCAGGGTACATATCCCTACGAGTAAGATACCCACCCAAGAGAAGATTGTCATCTCGCATGAGTGGAACTCCATCAGGCGTGTTATGACATCCTACGCATCCATGATGAGGTCAGACCACCGTCTAAACCTCGCTGATAAATATCTCGCCCTGATAGGAGACATACTCAAGGTTGACTATAAGAAATACGCACCATCCCTGGACCTCGTGGAAACCTTCAACCTGCACCATGTCGCCTGTCTCATCGTCAAATCCGCTCTTATGAGAAAGGAATCAAGAGGGCTCCATTATAATGTGGATTATCCACAGCAGGACGATGAGAACTTCAGAAAGGAGACGGTAATCACATCATACGAGGAGGAATAATCTGACTATTAGAGCAACCGTAGATAGAATCGCCATTATTGACTTTGGTTCGCAATATACTCAACTGATAAGCAGAAGGGTGAGAGAGTTCAATGTATTCAGCGATATACTCCCGCCGAATGTAAGGCGAGAAGACCTTGAGCCAATTGAACGCTTGAAGGGCATAGTTCTCTCCGGCGGTCCACACTCTGTTTATGAGAAGGATGCACCCTACCCGCCCGACTTCATCTTTGATATGGGCATCCCTATTCTTGGAATATGCTACGGTCATCAGTATATTGCCCATAAGTTCGGAGGGAAGGTAGCATCGGTTGAGAAGCGTGAATATGGCTATGCCAAGTTGAGAGTTATTGGTAAGCCGAAGTTGTTCAAGCGCTGGGGCAGGGATGGGCAGGTGTGGATGAGTCATGGTGATAGCATTGAGACACTCCCCAAGGGCTTTACCGCTATCGCCGAGACCGACAACTCGCCCTATTCAGCGATAGTAAGCGATGATGGCAACATCATCGGCGTCCAGTTTCACCCTGAGGTGAAACACACCGAGCGAGGGAGTGAGATACTGAAGGGCTTTGTCATTGATATCTGCAATGCAAGGCGACAATGGACACCTGAGCATTTCATAACCGAGGCGACGGACGAGATAAGAGAGATTGTGGGCGGTGAAAAGGTATTGTGTGCTGTATCCGGCGGCGTTGACTCCAGCAGTTTGGCTATGCTATTGCGAAGGGCAGTGGGTGAGCAGGCGATATGCATCTTCGTTGACAATGGTCTTCTACGCTTAAATGAGCGGGATAAAGTGAAAAGGTCTCTTGGAAAACTCATAGGTTTGGAGGTTATTGATGCCAGACGGCGCTTCCTTGACGCACTGAGAGGCATAATAGACCCGGAGGAGAAACGCAGGATAATAGGTGAGACATTCATCAGGGTTTTTGAAGAGCGGGCGAGGAAGGAGAAGAATCTAAGGTTTCTGGCACAGGGGACGCTTTATCCTGATAAGATTGAATCAGAACCCGTGATGGGTCCCTCCACCACCATAAAGACCCACCACAATGTGGGTGGACTGCCAGAGAAGATGGACCTTGAACTAATAGAGCCGTTCAAGTTTTTATTCAAGGACGAGGTTCGCAAGGTGGGACGGGGACTAGGGCTTTCGGATGAGATTATAGGAAGGCATCCATTTCCGGGACCGGGCTTAGCTGTTCGTGTAGTAGGTGAGGTTGACGAGGAGCGTTTAGAAATACTTAGGCAGGCGGATGCGATAGCAATGGAGGTGCTTGAGAGGGCGGGCTGGTATGATAAGACCTCGCAGGCGATAGTGGTTCTACTGCCGGTGAGAAGTGTAGGAGTGATGGGGGATGCACGCACCTATGAGAATGTGGTGGCGCTGAGGTGCGTTATTACAGAGGACTTTATGACGGCGGACTGGGCGCGCCTGCCGTATGATGTATTGGCGGAGATAAGCAGAAGGATTACAAATGAGGTTAAGGGCGTGAACCGCGTTGTCTATGACATTACAACGAAGCCTCCTGCGACAATAGAGTGGGAGTGATATTATACAACCCTCTGTAGAATTTATATGCATTATATGCAACAAGTAATTAAACAGATTTTCATCTAATTTTTAGTAACATAAATCTAGTATAGGATTCAATCTGATTACCTCCCCATAGGACAATTATGACACAATAAGTTCAATGCTGAAGCAGATAGGGATAACAAGCGATTAAATAATTGAACTTCTTAGGTAGTCATTACTTCTCACCGAGCAGGGCTATAAATACAGAATAGTTGAAGCGGATTAGATTGCGATTAGCGTTAATACTTAAAAGACTTAGTATCTGAATTTCATATGTTATAATTCAATAAAGAGGAGTGAAGGTGTAGAAATGGGAGATAAAAGACAATATATGGTAGATGATAAAGGAAAAAAGATAGCCATAGTTCTTGATATCGGCGAATACGAGGAATTAATTGAGGACCTCCACGACCTGTCAGTTGCACTTGAGAGACAGGACGAAGATGAAATTCCCCATAAAGAAATAACATCCAATCTCAAAAAAGAAGGTATCATCAAATAATATATAATGCCAGCACTGGAGATATTCTGGAGGCGGTCTGCGGAAAAAGATTTAAGAAAGATACCTACCAAGACAGTCCCAAGAATAATAAACAAAATAGAGAAACTATCTGATAATCCCCTTCCCGGAGGGGTTCGAAAACTTGAAGGTGCGGTGAGGACATATAGAGTTAAAGTTGGCGAATACAGGGTGGTCTATCAGATTGATAGGGAGACGAACAAAATAATAATTATCTATATCAGACACAGAAAAGACGCATATAAAGACCTATAACATAAACTCTGAAATTCCTCACCAAGCAGGGCTATGAATAAAGAATAGTTGAGGCGGATGAGGTGGGGGTTGATATATAATCTTAAGGTCACCACATCAGGCAGTTCAGGCATGATTTTCCTCCTTAAATTCCAGGTAGCGTCGTATTCTAATTTAGATAAAATAGATGTATGAG
>Ga0164311_10000160_pt1 | contig 26152 bp, 20 predicted proteins | sample GuaBasSedimGuay2_FD_121796 | JGI IMG/M metagenome (GOLD analysis project Ga0164311, IMG submission 121796) | Subseafloor sediment microbial communities from Guaymas Basin, Gulf of California, Mexico - Guay2, Core 4569-9, 9-12 cm | ecosystem: Environmental > Aquatic > Marine > Hydrothermal vents... | reverse complement strand
ATCTTGGGGTAGGCAACAATAAAGGCGCTAGATATGGGGGTTCGTAGTAGCGGCTTTAGCCGCTTTTGAGCCTTTTGGACGGCTGAAGCCGTCACTACGAACAAAAACGCCAGACTCCAGTACCATTCATCGAAAAACCAGACGAATTTAACCAGATTTTACATACACACATCGGTGCTGCATAAAGCATAGGGGAAAGAGGCATGGTCTCGAACACGGGGAGCAAAATCATCGCAAAGGCGGATGAATTGGGAGCCTCGTTAGCCGGAATTGCCAGTATCGCATCCCTTAAGGCGTCACCCTCTTATGACGTATGTGGCAAACCGCCGTACTACGAGGGCTATGGCAGCATCGAGTGGCCCAAAGATGCCAAATCGGTGCTCGTGTTGGCCCTGTCTCACGAGGCGTCCAAGCCCGAACTCGATTGGTGGAGCCACATGCCCGGCGCAACTCTGGGAAACCGTCAATTGATGAACCTGGCAAGCAATATGGCGCAATGGATCAACCAGGAACTCGATATCAATGCCCATCTCGTGGTGTACCATATTGAGGCGGGAGGGATATTTCTCAAGGATTCTGCGGCGCTGGCGGGGTTGGGCGTCATCGGCAAGAACAATTTGCTGATCACGCCGGAATTGGGGCCGCGTGTCCGTTTGCGCGCCCTGTTCCTCGATGCGGATTTGGAGCCTACGGGACCGACAGCGTTCAATCCTTGCGAGGGTTGTGATATGCCGTGCAGAAGGGCCTGTCCTCAGGAAGCGTTTAGAGATGGTTCGTACAACCTGCCTTTTTGCAACGAACAAATGGCGAAGAATGAGGTGAATTCAGTCGTCGTCGAAAATTGGGTGAACGATTCGCCGGGTCGAGTTATCAAGTATTGTAGAGCTTGCGAATTGGCTTGCCCTGTGGCGCGCTAAATAAGAATTGGGGTTATCGTGATGAATCGAGCCGGGGGTTTATAAATGGTTGGGAGAACAACACATGTCATTTGAGCGTCTTTTGAAACCGCGTTCCATTGCCGTTTTCGGCGGCGCGCAGGCCCAAGAGGTGATTCGCCAGAGCGATCGCATGGGATACACAGGGGAGATCTGGCCAGTCCATCCCAAGAAAACAGAGGTTCTGGGGCGCAAGGTCTACCGCTCGGTGGAGGATCTACCGGCAAGCCCCGATGCGGCGTACGTGGGTGTGAATCGCTACCTCACCATCGACATCGTCAGAGATCTCGCTGCGCGGGATGCGGGCGGCGCGGTCTGCTATGCCACCGGCTTTGTCGAAGCGGGCGAGGAGGGTTCCGAACTCCAAAAGCAACTTTTGGAAGCCTCGGGCAATATGCCCCTGGTCGGGCCGAATTGCTATGGGCTGCTCAACTATCTCAACGGGGCGATGCTCTGGCCCGACCAGCAGGGCGGACGGCGGGTCGAAGAAGGCGTGGCCATCATTACTATGTCGTCGAACGTGGGTTTCAATCTCACCATGCAGCGGCGCGGCCTTCCCATCGCCTACATGATATCCCTGGGGAACAGACTAAAGTTCGATCTCCATGATGCGATCCACACTTTTGCTCGAGAGGAGCGGGTCACGGCGCTGGGGCTCTTTGTGGAAACGATGCCTGACCCGAACGCTTTCCAGGAGGCGGTCAACGTCGCCCGAGAGCTGGGCAAGCCCATCGTTGCCATCAAGGTCGGCCGCTCCGAGGTCGCTCAGAAAATGGTGGTATCGCATACGGCGTCGCTCGCCGGTTCCGACGCTCTGGTAAGCGCTCTGTTCGAGCGGGTCGGCGTGGCTCGTGTCGGTTCTCTGGAAGCGCTCATAGAGGCGCTAAAGGTGTTACACGTTCTCGGCCCATTGAACGGCGGCCGGGTCGCGGCCGCGAGCACTTCGGGCGGCGACCTCACGCTTCTCGCCGACGCCCTGGGCCCAAGCCTGACCATGCCCCCGCTGTCCGAAAAGGTGACGCAAGATTTTCGCGCGACGTTACACGAGCGCATGGTGGCTGCCAATCCGTTCGATTTCCAGATGTTCTACTGGAATGACGAGGAGCGGATGGCCGAGCAATTTAGCGCCTTTTTGGCCGAAGACTTTGACGTAGCGTTGTGTTTGCTCGATTACCCACGGGAAGACCTGTGCGACCAGTCAACCTGGGGTGGGGCCGAGAGGGGTTTTGTCCGCGCCACACGGCAGACCAACACCAAGGGCGCGGTGCTGGCGACTTTTTCTGATACGATTTCAGAGCCGGTGGCGGCGCGTTTGATGAAGGATGGCGTCGCAATGCTGGCCGGCATTGATGACGGGATCGCGGGCATCCGGGCGGCGGTCGATGTGGGCGCTGCCTGGAGCCGGCCCCCCAGCCCACCGTTACTCGCAAGCTCCGGTCGACGGCAGGACGGTTCCGTCAAGGTGTTGGACGAGGCCGAATCCAAAACCCTTCTCGCCCGGTGGGGCGTGCCGGTCCCTCCGTCGCGAGTCGTCCGCAATGCCGAGGAAGCGGCAGCGGCGGCCGAAGAATTGGGCTATCCGGTCGTCGTCAAGGCACTGGGCGTCGCGCACAAGACCGAAGTTGGGGGCGTCAGACTTAACCTCGGCAGCGCAGACGAGGCAGCAGCGGCGGTGAACGAGATGTCGGACCTCTCCGAGTCCTATCTGGTCGAGAAGATGGTTGACGGCGTCGTGGCGGAGATCATTGTCGGCGTGGCCCGTGATGAGCAATTCGGCCCGTATCTTTTGGTCGGAGGCGGTGGAATTATGGTCGAGCTGATGAAAGACAGCGCGTCACTCCTGCTGCCGACCACCAGAGAGCGGGTGTTGCAGGCATTGAGCCAGTTAAAGTGTGCGCCTATCTTTAGCGGTTTCAGGGGCGCTCCGCCTGCCGATCTGAACGCCGCCGTTGATGCCGTCCTGGCGGTTGCGGGCATGGTAGAGAATGCCCCGTCGTCCATCATCGAGCTTGATATCAACCCATTGATGCTCCTGGCCAAAGGTCAGGGGGTGGTTGCGGCCGATGCTCTGATCATCAGCCTGAACGCGAAACCTGCGAGCGACCATACAAAGTGACCGTACAGTATCGAGAGTGTGTACTTTTTACAAAAGCACCGATCAGTGACGGGCCAAGTTGGCGGCTCGGCTCTGCGGTGGAAAGGACCCAAGCCCATGAAATCCGACAACAAAAAGATCGAGCAAACCATCGTCGAGAAAGCGAAAGAGTTGGGCGCCTCGTTGGCGGGAATCGCGTTGGTCAAAGACCTAAGGGCTTCCCCCTCCTATGCGATCTATGACAAAAAGCCGTTCTACGAAGAATACAAGGGTGTGGAATGGCGGCCAGAGCACAAATCAATCCTGGTGTGGGCCTTGTCCCATCCAGCATCCGAGCCAGCCCTCGATTGGTGGAGCATGAAGGTCAAGGGCTTTACGCCCGGCAACGGTATTATGAGGTTGCAGTCGAGAAAGCTTCGCATCTGGCTGGGTGAAGAGCTTGGGATCAAGGCCCTTTCGCTGCCGTACCAGATCGAGTACGGGGGGGCTTTTCTCAAGGATGCCGCCCATTTGGCTGGCCTGGGGGTGATCGGCAAAAACAACCTCCTGGTCACGCCAGAGTTTGGAACGCGCATTCGTCTTCGAGGGATCTTTATCGAGGCTGAACTTGACCCAACCGGTCCGCTGACCGGCTTCGACCCGTGTAACGGCTGCGATATGCCCTGCCACCGAGCCTGCCCGAGAGGGGCCTTCCGAAGCGGTTCCTTCGAGAGGCCGTTCTGCAAGGAGGAGAATGACTATCGCGAAGCACATATGGAAATGGTCGATGGTTCGATCATGGGGATCGAAGAGCCTTGTGAGGTCACCAAGCCCTGCCGCATCTGCGAGTTCGCGTGCCCTGTTGCGCAGGGCGACTCCCTTTGATTGTCGAGTCCAGCCGCCATAGCAAGCGGTTGTAGCCGCGATTTCTATATCGCGCAGCACGTTACGGAAATTACTGGGTGGAGGATGAGCCATCAAGCAGAGTCATCAAGTACTGCCGGGCTTGCGAGTTGGCCTGCTCTATCCCGCAGCAGACTCCCTGATAGGAAAAGGAGGTGGTGAACGATAGCAAACTGAACAAGAGTACTTGCAGTGGAACAATTTTGTCGTGAGCATTTTCTAGTATCGGGTAAAGGAGGAAATCAGTGAAAGCGAACAAGTTTTTGAGCGTGATGGTTGTACTGACTATACTCGTGATGGGCATAGCAGGTTGTAGCCCCAAGACTCCGACTGAGGTGCCTACGGAAGCGCCTGCTGTAGCAACCGATGCCCCAGAACCAACCGATGCTCCAGAACCGACAGAGGCCCCTGCCGAGGCGCCGGAGAAGGTATTGGTAATTTCCACCGACGTCCAGTACAGCGAGAGCTTTGATATCTCTACCATGGTCTACTCAGACTGGCCCCACGAGATGATCTATGACAAATTGGTGAGCGTCGACACCAACTATGACTACCACCCCGGAGGACTGACGGAACGGTGGGAGGTGTCCGAAGATGGTACCGTCGTGACCTTTTACCTGAAAGAGGGTGTGACGTTCCACGACGGCTCAGACTTTAACGCCGGAGTAGTCAAGTGGTGGCTCGAAGAGATGGTCAAGGATGGGAAATGTTGCGCGTACATGTATACCGCCATCACAGAGATCCAAGTCATTGATGACTATACGATTGCCCTGACCACGGATGGGCCGTTCCCCGCTCTGTTCTACTACCTTTCCGGACCTTGGGGTCTGATCATGAGCCAGGAACAATACGAGAGTCTTGGCCCCGATGAGTACGCCTCCAATCCCTCTGGCACCGGGCCGTTCATCCTCGAGGAATGGGTGTTCAATGAGCGCTTTGTTCTGGCCAGGAACCCGGACTATAACTGGGCGGCCGAGTGGACGGGGCACGAGGGGCCGGCCAACGTGGACAAGATCATCTACCGCATCATTCCCGAGAATGCTACCCGCCTGGTTGAGCTAGAGGCCGGCGACACGCACATAGTCGCGAATGCCCCATGGCGCGAGCTGCCTACTTACCAGGACGACCCAGCTTACCAGGTCATCCAGGCCCCAGACGCGACTATATGGTTCGTCGGCATGAACGTTGACGCGCCAATTGTCGGGGATCTGAGGACGAGACAGGCCATCGGCCACGCCATTGATCGGGACCTGATCCAGGAGACTCTCTACATGGGACTGGGCCGGGCCACCGGCACCTACCTGGCGGGCGAGTTGCCGGCTGACCAGGGCGTAACCGCTCCCCTCTACGACCCAGCCGCGGCCGCGGATCTGCTGGCCGAGGCCGGATGGGTGATGGGAGACGATGGCGTTCTGGTGGCCGAGAATGTGGAGGGCGTGGATGCAGGTACCGTGTTCGAGGTCGAGTACTGGACCTATAATGATGATGAAGCTCGCCGGCTGGCCGAGGCGACCCAGAGTATGCTGGCTGCGGTAGGCATCAAGGCCAATATCACACCTATGGATAAGCCGACCTACGATTCACAACTGGAGGCTGGCGGCCACTCGATCATCCTGCGGCGCTACACCTGGGACGGCCTTGATATCCTTCCCTGGTTCCACGACTCCTACTACCTGCCCTACCCCAATTATCTTGGGGTGAACGATGAGGAGATCGACAAGATCTGGGCCGATTCGGAAAAAGTTCCGACCTGGGAGGAGCGTAGCGACTCCTTCCGCGTAGGCCACCAGTTGCTCATCGACAGGTGGTATCCCTGGGCGCCCATCTACCAGCGCCCCCTGTTAATCTTTGCGCGTGACACGGTCAAGAATGTGCAAATTATCCCCTTGAGAGCGGGGTTTGAAACATATAGCTTTGTGATGATCGACCTGGAGGAATAGGCGATTGTTTGGGCTTTGAATATCTGCTGCTGGGTGACAGGTTTGTCACCCAGCAGTATCAGTAGATCCCGATTGTCACCCTGTCCTGAGTGAAGCGAAGGGTTTCGTTCCTAATAGGGAGCTAGCGATGGCAACTTATTTAATCAAACGTTTCTTACTTGCAATACCCGTCCTCCTGGTGACGGCGCTTTTGGTGTTCTCGGCGCTACATCTCGCCGGTGGTGACCCGGTGATGCTGCTGGTCCACCCGACTGCTCCTCAAGAAGTCCGAGAAGCGGTTCGGGTCAAACTGGGACTGGACAAGCCGTTGCCGGTCCAGTTTGTCACGTACATGAGCCACGTTTTGAGGGGAGACCTGGGCCGATCAATCCTAAACCGGCAGCAGGTCTCGGATTTGATCGTGGAAAAGCTGCCGGTCACGGTGGAGTTAGGCGTGGCGTCTTTGTCTCTCGCCTACTTGATAGCCATTCCCCTGGGTACTGTCGCGGCTCTGAACCGCAACTCGTTTCTTGACTGGTCCTCTATGATGGCGGCGCTGATTGGAGTCTCAATGGCCGGCTTTTGGCTGGGGCTGATTCTGATCTATGCCTTTGCGGTACACTTGAGGTGGTTTCCACCCACCGGTCATGGCACCATCAAGCACCTGGTCCTGCCTGCCCTGGCCCTGGGGCTGCCCCGCGTGGGGCGCATCGCGCGCATCACCCGCTCCAGCCTGTTGGAGATCATTGGCCAGGATTACATCCGTACCGCGCGGGCCAAGGGACTCTCGGAAAGAGTGGTGGTGTTTCGTCACGCGCTGCGAAATGCACTGATACCCATCCTATCCCTGCTGGGCCTCGATCTAGGCTACATCGTAGGTGGGTCCGTCGTCATAGAGCACGTCTTTGCCCGGCAGGGTATCGGAGATATGATGTTGCGCGCCATTTACTCCCGTGATTTTCCAGTGTTGCAGGGAAGTATGTTTGTCTTGGCCCTGGCTATCATATTGAGCAATATCATCGCCGATGTCGCTTACGTGATTGTTGATCCACGGATCCGCCATGCTGCTCTGGACTGATTGGGCGGATACCAGGTATCCGTTCAAAGAATTTGAGATCGAGGTGTCTTGTGGAAGAAACTGAGCAAAAAATAAAAGCCCCCAATACGATACCCGTTGTAGCATCAGAAGAGGAACCACATCACGGAAAGCAAGTTAGTACGTGGGGCCGCCTACGCCGGAGTCCTGGCGCGATGATTGGCCTGGCGCTGATCGTGCTGCTGCTGCTTGTGGCCTTGACGGCTGATTTTATCGCACCCCAAGGGATTGACGAGCAAGACCTACGCAAAGGATTGCTCGCACCGAGTGGGGAGTTTCTCCTGGGTACCGACGAGTTCGGCCGCGATATGCTCAGTCGCATCATCCATGGATCACGAATCTCTCTGCAAGTCGGCATTATCGCCACGGTTCTCTCTGCGGTGATCGGTATTAGCCTGGGCGTTATCGCGGGTTATTTTGGCGGCAGAATTGACTATCTCATCCAAGGCATGGTGGATGTTAGTTGGGCCTTTCCCACTGTTCTATTTGCCCTCTTCCTCATCGCCGTGTTGGGCCCCAGTCTGACCAGCGTGATGGTTTCTGTAGGATTGGGCTACTGGGGAGGATACGCGCGCGTGGTGCGTGGCCAGGTGCTCTCGTTGCGCGAGTGGGAGTTTGTCATCGCTGCCCGGTCCATTGGCGCTAATGACGCGCGCATTATGCTTCGCCACATCTTGCCCAATATCGTATCCCCCGTTATCGTTATGTCTACTTTGATGATGGCCGACGCTATCCTGATCGAAGCTACTTTGAGTTTTCTGGGCATGGGCGCGCAGCCGCCTGTACCCAGTTGGGGCTCTATCCTGTCCGCCGGTCGCGCGCACATGAGACTGGCTCCTTGGGAAACTGTTTTCCCGGGCATAGCCATCATGCTGACCGTGCTGGGTTTCAACCTGCTGGGCGACGGTCTCCGCGACGCCCTCGACCCCAGGCTGAAGAATCTCTAGAAAAACCGATGACCAATCTTGAGAACTTGGAGATCAAACTGACCCAAGAAGAGCGTGACATTCTGCAAGGTGAGCAGGGGACAGCCATGCAGAAGGTCATGAAAAGCGTGGTGCTCTACGGCGAGGCCCTGGGCGCTGAGAGGTTGGTGGATATTGAGGGAGACGGGCATTTTGTCATTGCCTACGCCATCCCCGGCATCGCGCCGTCCATGGAGATGCTGGACGAGTTGACGGCGGCCGGTCTCGAGACCAAATCCCCCTTTACCCTGGATCCCAAGCCTCCACTCGATTTTGAGAACTGGTGGCTGAATCCAAACCAGGTACAGCTTTTGAAACAGATGTACCGGGACCAAGAACGCTATGACGAGAAAATGCTGCAACTGGGGCTGCGCGATACAGACGCCTGTACTTGCACTCCCTACCTGCCCCAGGTCGGCAACGTTCCGAAACGAGGCGCTATCCTGGCCTGGTCAGAGTCCGCGTGCGCGATTTTCGCCAATTCGGTCTTGGCTGCGAGAACCAACCGCCAGGGAGCGATCATGGACCTTTTGTGCGGCATCGCTGGCAAGACGCCCCTGGCGGGTCTTTTGACCGATGAGGGCCGGCGGGCCGCCTGGCTGATCGAGGTACACACAAACAAACTTCCCCCTCCACAATTGCTGGGAGCGGCTATCGGGATGCAAGTTCTTGCAGACGTACCTTTCATCGTGGGGCTGGATCGCTTTCTAGGCCCTGGACTGAATACTGAAACCCGCGATTACCTTCACGAAATGGGGGCTGCCTGCGCAACTGCCGGCGCGGTCGGGCTTTTCCACGTGGAGAACATTACGCCGGAAGCGATTGACTATGGCCGAGAGCTGCTCGTTCCAGACCACGAGAACTATGCTATAGACGACCGGCATCTCGATGATTTGTTAGCCTCTTACCCGGTGCTGTGGACGGACAAAGACGCCAAACCCGAAAAGTGCTTTATCGGCTGTCCCCACCTCAGCCTGGAGCAGTTGTACTGGTGGACCGAAAAAATCCACGGCGGATTGCAGGCAAAAGGTCGGGCGCGACTTGCGGTCAAGACCACGATGTGCGCCGCCCCGCAGGTGCTACAGACTTTCAGATCTGACGCCGAGGCTCGTCAAAAGCTAGAGGGCGCTGGCGCAAAACTCAGTGCCGGTTGCCCGATGCAGCTCTTTGACAACGACCTGAGCGCAGGCGACGCAATCATCACCAATTCGAACAAACTGAGGGCTTATACAGCGGCCAGATTCTTTCCCGATGAAGAACTGGCCGAGATTATGGTCAGTGGAGGGATAAAGTGAATAGATCATCAAAGTTGATCGAGCGCGACCACACCGCTGTGGCCGCCACCATCTACAGATACACCGATATTGCCTTTCAACGAGGCGAAGGGGTGTATCTCTACGATTTCGAGGGTCGCCGGTACCTGGACTTTGTGGCCGGCATTGCCACCATGAACGTGGGGCACTGTCACCCGGCCGTGGTGGAGGCGATCTGCGACCAGGCCCACACCCTCATCCACGGCGCTTGCCACGTGGGCTATATGGAGCCTTACGTAGCCGTGCTAGAGTCGCTAAAGGCGGTCGCTCCCGGCGATCTGCGGAACGGCAAGGGCATCCTGGTGAACAGCGGTTCAGAGGCCGTGGAGACAGGCATCAAACTGGCCCGTTACGTCACCAACCGTTCGATGATCCTCGCCTTTACGGATAGCTTCCACGGGCGATCTATGGGAGCTTTGGCGCTCACCGCCTCTGGCACGCTCTACCGCCAACGTCTGGCCGGACTTTTCACGGGCGTCTATCACACGCCCTACCCATACTGCTACCGCTGTCCCCTAAAGCACAAGTCGGCGGAGACGTGCGGGCTGGCCTGCCTCAATCTGGTAGAAAAGGCGCTTCAGACAGTAGTCCCGCCCCAAGACCTGGCGGGCATCATCGTCGAGCCTATCGCTGGCGAGGGCGGCTACATTGTCCCCCCTGACGGCTTTCTCCAGGGCTTGCGCGAGATCTGCGACCGTCATGGCGCGCTGCTCATTGCCGATGAGGTGCAGACAGGGGTGGGACGCACGGGCAAGATGTTCGCCGTGGAGCATTGGGACGTGACGCCCGACGTTATTTGTCTGGCCAAGGCGCTGGGCGGCGGCTTGCCCCTGGGCGCGGTGTTGGCCCGGGCTGATCTGATGGACGCCTGGCCTCCGGCGGCCCAAGGCACTACCTTTGGCGGCAATCCCATTGCCTGCCGGGCCGGGCTGGCTACCTTGCAGATCATCCGGGAAGAGAATCTGATGACCCGCGCCGTGGAGGTGGGCGACTATATCCAGGACCGGTTCCGCGAGGCCCAGAAAGAGTTGCCCCTCATCGGAGACGTGCGCGGCAAGGGGCTGATGGTAGCGGTCGAGTTGGTCAACGCCGATGGCAGCCCGGCGAGCGAGATCATCAAGGCCATCATCAAAGAGATGGGGGCCAACGGGATCGCGCTCACCAAATGCGGCGCGAGCGCGCTACGCTTCGCTCCACCGCTCATCATCACCCGGGAGCAGGCGGGCGAGGGGGTGGACATCATCATTCAAGTGTTGCGCCGTCATCAGTGGTAGTAGCTCCATTTCGTAGAATTCACACAAGACAATATCTTTAAGGAGGACAAAATGTCACAAGAAATGTTCGACAAGTTGGCCCAGGCAGTAGTAGAGGGCGAGCTGGAGGATGCCGAGGAACTGGCCAAACAAGCGTTGGAACAGGGCCTCGATCCGCTGGCCTGCATCAACGAGGGCCTCACCCAGGGCATGGATCGCGTGGGCGAGTTGTTTGCAGAGGGCGAGTATTATCTGCCCGACCTGATCATCGGGGGCGAGGCGATGAAGGCGGCCCTGACGGTCTTGGAGCCGGCCCTGACCGGGGATCAGGAGCGCGAGGTCGCGGGGCGGGTGGTGCTCGGTACGGTGGAGGGCGACCTGCACGAGATCGGCAAGACGCTGGTGGGAACCATGCTCACGGCCAATGGTTTCCAGGTCACCGACATCGGCGTAGACCAGTCCGCGACCGAGTTCATCGCCGCCGTCAAAGAATCGAACGCGACGTTGATCGGCGCTTCGGCGTTGCTGACGACGACGATACCGGAACAGCAAAAGATCATCGAGGCGCTGGCCGAGGCCGGTCTGCGCGACAAGGTCAAGGTGATGGTCGGCGGCGCGCCGGTCACCCAGGCCTGGGCCGACAAGATCGGCGCTGACGGCTATGCTGAAGACGCCATCTCTGCGGTCTCTGTTGCCAAAAAGCTCGTTAAAGCATAACGGCCTGAAATACGTCACGTAAAAGGAGTTTTTGAAATGTTTAAACTAGAGGAAAGAAAAGCCAGTATCCAACCGATCAAATCCAAACTAAAGATCAGCATTCTTGACGACCAAGAAATCAGCCAGATCAACCAGAACACTCGCACTGTGCTAGAACAAGTCGGAGTGACTTTTCCATCTGATAAAGCGCTCAAGCTCTTTGCCGATGTAGGCGCGAACGTCGATTTTGACACGCAACTTGTCAAGATCCCCGCTGATTTACTCGATAAATACCTGGCCACATCACCGCGCGCCTATACTATGGCAGGTTCGCGGCCGGACCTCGATGTCCACGTCGGCGACGGCGAGGGCACCTATTTTTACTGCAGCGGCGAGGCTCCCAAGATCGTTGATTTTGAAACCGGTGAACGCCGTCTGTCGGTTAAACAAGATATCGTCAACCACGCGCGCATAGCCGATTATTTGCCGATCGTCTCGCTGTTGTGGCCGTCGGTCAGCGCCAGTGATAAAGGCGTGACCTCCCCACTCCATGGTCTCGAGGCCTGTTTCAATAGCACCGAAAAGCACGTCGAGTCAGAGTCGGTGATGGACAAAGTCTCGGCGCGCTACGCGGTTGAAATGGCAATTGCTGTTGCCGGCAGTAAAGAAAAGCTGCGCGAGCGCCCGGTACTCTCCCAGTTGCTCTGCTGCATTGCCCCACTGGCGCAGGATAGAGGCGGCATCGAAGCCGCGATGGTCTTTGCAGAGAACGACATACCGGTCGGGTTTATGTCGATGCCCACGTTGGGTCTTACGGCGCCGCCATACCCGGCTGGCGCTCTCACCCTGGCGATGGCTGAAACGCTGAGCGGCATCATGCTCACACAGATCATCAATCCAGGTGTGGGGAACTATATATCCGTGAACCCTGGGATGCTCGACCCCCGCACGGGCGCTTACTTTATGGGGTCGAGCGTTGCCCAGGTTCTCAACGTCGCCGGGGTCCAGATGTCACATTCCAACGGCATCCCCGTGCTGGCCTGTCATTCCTTCGGAGGCAGCCAGTATGAACTCGGCAACTGGCAAGCCGGTTATGAAAACTTGTACTCTCATTTTCTGGCGGTGATGGCCGGCGCCGACATGTCCTTCGGTCCCAGCGGAATGTACGAGGCCGTCAGCTTGCTCGATCACCCGCGCATTCTGTTCGATCGCGAAATTCTGCGCGTGATCGACGAGGTCACCGACGGGATGCAAGTTACCCCCAAGACACTTGCCTTCGACATGATCAAGCAAATCGGGCAACGCAGCGCCTATATCAGTCATAAAGAAACAATCAAGGCTTATCGTTCGATGTGGCGGCGGGACTCGATCCTTTATGAAGATGGGAAAGCCGAGGGCCGTAAATGGCGCGATCCGGTGGAGGTCGCCCGCGAAGCCATACGATGGATCCTAGAAAATCATAATCCAGATCCGCTTCCTGATGATGTGCGGCAGGAGATAAGAAAGCTGGTGGCTGCCGCCGACCAGGACGAGAATCTGAAACGAGAGATCAAGGGGCACTAGAGCGGGTGAAAATCAATAATGTCGCCGTCATCGGCGCCGGCACGATGGGGCACGGCATCGCCCAGGTGTTTGCCCTGGCCGGTTTGCAGGTGGCCCTGACCGATAGTGACGATCAGGTTCTGGAAAAGGCCAAGCCGCGCATCCAGGCGAATTTGGCGGCGTGTGTCGAACACGGCTTTGTGGACCCAGATATGGCGGCGGCTGCGCCTGCGCGCATCACGCTAGAATCTAACCTGGCAGAGGCGGTTGCTCAGGCCGACTTTATCGTCGAGGCCGTCTTTGAGAACCTCGACGTCAAGCGCGAGGCGCTACGCCAGGTGGATGAGTACTGCCCGGCCCACGCCATCATCACCAGCACCACGTCTAGCTTTCGCGCTGGCGACCTGGCGGTCGCGCTCGCCCACCCGGAGCGTTTCCTGGTGACGCACTATTGGAACCCGCCCTATATCATCCCGGCTGTAGAAGTGTCGCCATGCGAGCGCGCGTCTACCAAAGTGGTCGAGGCCACCGTCACGCTGCTCAAAGCCGTGGGCAAATATCCGGCGTTGCTAAAAAAGGACGTCGCCGGTTTCATCGGCAATCGCCTGCAACACGCCTTGCGCCGCGAGGCGATAGCCATCGTGGCGCAAGGCATCGCCAGCCCGGAGGACGTGGACCTCATCGCCAGGCTGAGTTTCGGCCTGCGTTTGCCCGTGGTCGGCCCGCTGGAGACGGTGGACCTGGGCGGCCTGGACCTGACGCAAGCGATCCAAACCTACTTGCTCCCAAAGTTGGAGCGTTCTACCGAGCCGCGGCCATTGATCCAAGAAAAGGTCGCGCGGGGTGAGTTGGGAGCAAAGGCCGGCGTAGGGTTCTTTGACTGGCCTCCGGGCCGGGCTGCGGAGGTCATTCGGCGGCGCGACGAGGCCCTTTTGGAGATGGTCGAATTGTTGAGATCACGCGGTTTCCTGCAAGAGCCGTCTGATCAGCAGGTAGACAAGAAGGAAAGCAAAAGTGAGTAGAACATTTAGCGGGAGGGCGATCCTTCCAGGCCGCCTGGAGGGCGAGGCCCTGGTGACTCGCACCGGGTTCAACACCTACGCCAGCTTTTACACGAGCATCCACGCCCAGGCGGAGGCGGCGCTGTGCGCTGACAGTGGCAACCGGGAACTCTATGGCAAGAACCTGACCGGCAAGATCGTATGTCTGCCGCAGACCACCGGTTCCACTTCGGCCGGGGCAGTGTGGCATAGAATAGCCCGCATGGGCGTGGCCCCGAAAGCGATGTTGTTTTCTCGACAGATCGATTCGCTGGCTGCGGGCGGACTGATCGTGGCCGATGTGTGGGCCGGTAAACGAATAGTCACGGTGGATCAACTGGGCGACGATTTCCTGAAATTTGTCAGGGACGGCGATCTGATCGTGATACGAGAGGACGGCACAGTTACAATCCAGTAGGGTGCGCTTCATTTCAGTTCAAGTAGCCGCGATTACTGTCGAACGAGAGTTCCCGGAAAGTGCTCAGAGCCCCGTCCCCGGGGCGACTTTTGCGGCTCTGCTGCGCCGGAGACGCCCCCGAGGACGGGGGCTGGGAGCGTTCAAAGACTTGCCGAAAGCTCGTATGTAGGGAAGGAGGTGACGATTGATAGCGAACTCGGATCCGATGCGGAACAATCTCGTTACAAACACTTGCTAATGCAAAAGGAGAAAAGTAATGAAGAACAAACTGTGGAAACTTTTAACCGTAATGATCGCTCTGACCATGCTCATCACGAGCCTGGTGGGTTGCACCACACCGACCGAAGAACCGACAGAGTCGCCCGCGCCTGAAGAGCCTGTGGTAGAACCTACCGAAGAACCCGTGGTAGAGCCTACTGACGAACCTGCCCCACCCGAGCCTGTCACCATGCGCATCGGCACCACCTTTCTCCTGGACACGGTGAACATCAACGTCTCCTGGACTAGCTGGCAAATGTGGCGCTTGATTTACGACTCGGTGGTCGAGACTGGTGAACTGGGCGTCTATAGGCCCGGCCTGGCCGAAAGCTGGGAGGTCTCTGACGACGGGCTGGTGTGGACCTTTAAAATACGGGAGGGCGCGACGTTCCACGACGGCACTCCCTGCACCGCCGAAGAGGTTGCCTGGAGCCTCAACTGGATGATCGACGTGGGGAACGATAGCCTGTCGTACCTGTGGTGGAACTTTACAGAGGTCGTCGCCCTGGACGCAACCACTTTGCAGATTACCACAGGCGACCCGTTGGGCAATATGGAATACCTGATGTTCTGGGCCTTTATCGTCCCGGAGAGTGTCTGGGGGCAGTTTGATACCTACGAAACCATGGCGGAATTTGTCGATCTCTCCGCAGCCACGGGTACCGGCCCCTACAAATTGGCCGAGTACGAAGCGGACGACTACCTGCTGCTCGAAGCCAACGAGAACTATTGGGGCGGCAAGCCGCCTGTAGACACGATCATCTTCCAGCAATACGCCAGTGAGGATGCTATGGTCCAGGCGCTGATGGCCGGCGAGGTAGACATTGTAGACGGCATCCCATCTACCGCGCTCACGACCCTGCAAGACCTGGAGAACGTCCAAGTGGAAATCATGCAGGCGTACGCGCTCGACGAGTTGTCCATCAACACTCACGAGGATGGCACCCAGCCCGAGAGCCTGCTGGATCCGGTGGTGCGCAAGGCCATCGAGTATGCCATTGACAGAGAGGCAATCAACCAGGTGGCTTACGCCGGGCTCGGTACGCCTGGCACAACCATGATCGCTCCATCCCTGGGCGACTGGCACAACAGCGAGATTGAAGCCGTCACCTTTAATATAGAAGAAGCCAATCGCATTCTGGATGAGGCCGGCTACGTGGACGGCGACGGCGATGGCATCCGCGAGTGGTCCGACGGCACACCGCTAGAGTACCGCCTGATGGCGACGGAAGGCGCTACTTATGCCCGTATGTTGGAGATCATCTCCGACGGGATGGCCCAGGCCGGTATCTCGGCTCCGCCCACTTTGATGGACTATGACAGCCAGGCCGCGTTGGTCTATGCCTGGGACTATGACCTGAACATGTGGCAGTGGGGCATGGACATTGACCCGGACTTTGGCATGGTGATCTTCAAGTGCGAGGAGCGCTACGAGTGGGGCTGGAACCCCAACGGCTACTGCAACGAGGATTACGATGCGCTGTACGTCCAGTCGGCCACTGCTGTCGATCACGAAGAACGGCGCGCCGTCATCTGGGAAATGCAAGAGATGATCTATGAAGCGCGTCCCTGGATCGTCCTGGTCTACATACCCAGTATGCAGGCTTATGACAACACTGCTTTCACCGGTTTCAAGACCGATGCTGCCAACATCTGGACAAAGTGGTCCATTATGGAAGTGGAGCCTGTGCAGTAGTGTAGGAAATAATCTAGACCCTAAGGGTTTTCTGAAACCCTTAGGGTCTGGGTCTGTGAGGCGCTTATGCAACGCGGCGATTATCTGATTCGCAAAACCTTTTACGCCTTGATCACCTTGATCGTGGTGATTATATTCAACTTTTTTCTCTTTCGTATTCTGCCCGGCGACCCGGTCAGAGCGCTCATCCAAAATGCACGCATGGATCACGATGCAGTCGATAGGATCAAGGCCCAGTTTGGGCTAGACAAGCCGATCTGGTTCAACTTTGAGGGCAGCACCGTCCAGGTAATTGCTTCCGAGGTATCGCTGCTGGCCGAGCCGGAAGCGGGAAGCAGTGTGGAGCACACAGCCTCCGCTGGCGAGCGGCTCAATTACGAACAGCGCAGTGAGGATGGACAGTGGATACTGGCGGCGCGATCCAATGCGGAGGGAAGCGTGACCGCAAGGGGTTGGGCGCCGGCAGAGAGCGTAAAGGTAAGCGTCAACCCCCTCGACAGCCAGTTCTTTGTCTACATGCGTAACCTCCTCCAGGGCGAGCTGGGCGACTCCTTTGCTCAGAGAGGGGTTCCCGTGAGCGAACTGCTGGCAGAGCGCGTGTGGCGCACGGTGGTGCTGCTGGTGATCGGTGAAGTGACGGCCATTGTGCTAGGCATAATGCTCGGCATCGTGGCCTCGTGGCGGCGCGGCTCCAGGTTGGATACCGGCATCATGTTGTGGGGTTTGTTCACCTGGTCTATCCCGACCTTTTTCTTTGGTATTATCCTCGTGATCCTGGCCAGCGGACACTTGCCGACCGGCAGGATGGTCACTGTGGGCCTGAAACCGGAGGATGGCTGGGCCTACTGGGCCGACGTGGGTAAACACCTCATCCTCCCCACCATCACCCTGGGCATTGGCTTTACCAGCTCGTACATGATGGTCATGCGCTCTAGCATCGTGGAGGTGCTGAGCGAGGATTACATCCTGACCGCCAAGGCCAAGGGGTTGAACACCTTCCAGATTCTGCGCGACCACGCGCTCAAGAACGCCATGCTGCCGATGGTGACTCTTATCACGCTCAGTCTGGGGTACACCGTCGGAGGGGCCATTCAGGTGGAAACCGTTTTCTCCTGGCCGGGGGTTGGACGGCTGATCTATGATGCAGTGGGCGACCGGGACTTTCCCGTGCTCCAGGGCGCTTTCCTGCTCATTGCCATCAGCGTCATCGCAGCCAATTTCTTGTCCGATCTGTTGTACTCGGCATTGGACCCGCGCGTAAAAGTGGAGTAGGAGAATTGACAATGGAACCACCTGGTTACTCGTCATCTGGAATGGACTTTAAACAAATCTGGGGCACCTTTCGGCGCAAGCCGTCGGCTATGCTGGGCTTGGCCATACTCTTATCTGTGGTGTTCATAGCTATCTTTGCCCCCTGGGTGGCCCCCTACAATCCCGATGATTCAGTAGACGTAAAGTTCGAGGACCTGTTGGCCCCGCCGGATGGGGAGCACCTGCTGGGCCGGGACGACGTCGGCAAGGACGTGTTGAGCCAACTCATCTACGGCGCGCGTATTTCGCTGCTCGTGGGATTCGTCACCTCATTCATGTCAATGTTCATCGGCACTGTCGTTGGCCTGGTGGCCGGCTACTATGGTGGACGAGTTGATAACCTGTTGATGCGGATCGTGGACTTTTTGCTGGTGATTCCCTCTCTGCCCTTGATGCTGGTCATCATCTCCGTCTGGGGCCGCGGGCTGGACAAGACCATTCTCATAATCGCGCTGCTGTACTGGACATATATGGCGCGGCTGGTGCGCTCGCAGGTGCTTTCGATCAAAGAACGACAGTTCATTCTGCGCGCCCGCGCCATCGGCGCCAGTCCCCTGCGTATCATCGCGCGTCATATTTTTCCCCAGGTGCTTCCCCTCATCATCGCGCAGGCGGTGCTGGATATCTCGACCTCTATTCTGGCCGAATCGTCGCTCAGTTTTCTGGGGTTGGGCGACCCCACGCTCGTCAGTTGGGGCATGATGCTCAACTTTGCTTTCGAGCGAGCCATCAGCCGCATGGCGTGGTGGTTTCTCCTCCCGCCCGGCATTGCCATCGTCTTGGTCAGTCTATCGCTGGTACTGATCGGCACCGCGCTGGAAGAGATCGTCAACCCGAGGCTCAAGACCCACCATCTCTTTGATCCGCGCAACATGGTGGCTTTGCTGACAGGCGTGGGAAAGACAAAAGTAGAGGAGAGAACAGAATAATGACAATCTTGCAAGTGCGAAATCTCTCCATCGACTATCTCGCCGCCGATGGCGCCGTGCTGCACGCGGTGGACGACGTGGGGTTCGACCTGGAACAGGGACGCTCGCTGGGGTTGGTAGGCGAGAGCGGGTGCGGCAAGACCACGACCATGCTCGGCCTGCTGCGATTGCTGCCCGCCGAAGGGCGCATCATCTCCGGCGAGGTGCGCTATCAGGACACCGATCTGCTGCGCGTATCCGAGCGCGAGATGCGCAAGTATCGCTGGAGCAAGATATCGCTCGTCTTTCAGGGCGCGATGAACGCTCTCAACCCGGTGCGCAAGGTCGGCGACCAGATCGCCGAGGTGATCCTGCTCCACAAAACCGTCACGGACAAGGGAGAGGCCAACGAGCGAGTCGGTGAACTGCTGGAACTGGTGGGCATCACCTCAGAGATGGCGCGGCAGTATCCCCACCAGTACAGCGGCGGGATGCGCCAGCGGGCGATGATCGCTATGGCGTTGGCCTGCTCTCCTGACATTCTCATCGCTGACGAGCCGACCACTGCCCTCGACGTGATGATCCAGGCCCAGATCCTGGACCTGTTGCAGAATCTACAAAAGGAGCTAGAGCTATCCATCGTCATGGTGACCCACAACCTGGGCGTGGTGGCCGAGATCTGCGACGATGTGCTGGTGATGTACGGCGGCAAGACGGCCGAGTATGCCAGCGTGGACGTGATCTATAACGAGCCGCTCCATCCCTACACCCAGCGCCTTTTGCAGGCTTTTCCCGACGTGGATAGTCCGGCCTCATCGCTGGCCTCCATTCCCGGTCACCCGCCGCCGCTGGACGCGCTGCCGCCGGGATGCCGTTTCGAACCGCGCTGTCATTGCAGGGAAGGTATCTGCGCTGTGGAAAATCCGCCGTTGGTGATGGTCAAGCCTGGGCATTACGTTGCCTGTCACATGGTAGGAGATTAGTCGTATGGAACAAAGCACACAAGGTGAAATCGTTTTACAAATCAATGACTTGCGCACGCATTTTCCCGTCTCGCGGGGCATCGTGGGCGCGCTGCTGCGCAAGCCCCAACGCTACGTCCACGCCGTGGACGGCGTCAGCCTTTCCATCGCCCAGGGCGAGATTCTGGGTCTGGTCGGCGAGTCGGGTTCCGGCAAGACGACCACGGCGATGAACGCCCTGGGGTTGGTTAAACACACCGGGGGAGAGATATTTTTCAATGGCCAAAGCGTCCCCGAGTTGGCGCGGGGCCGCGGGCGGGCAAAGCTGCGGCGGCAGATGCAGGTCATCTTTCAGGACCCCTACGAAGCCCTCAATCCCCGCCAGACGGTGTTTTCGACCGTGGCCGAGCCGTTGGAAGTGCACCGGCTGGTCAAGAGCCAGGCGGAAAAGGTCGAGCGGGTCACAGCGGCCCTGGATGACGCCGGCCTCAAGCCTCCCGCGACGTTTTTTGACCGTTACCCGCAGGAGCTATCCGGCGGCCAGCGCCAGCGATTGGTGATCGCCGGGGCGTTGGTGCTGAACCCGCAATTGCTCGTGGCCGACGAACCGGTTTCGATGCTGGACGTCTCTATCCGGGCCGAGATACTCAACCTGCTGCGCCAGTTGCGGGACGAGCACGGCATCACTATCCTCTACATCACCCACGACCTGGCGACGGCCGCCTACTTTACCGACCGGATAGCCGTGATGTACCTGGGCGAGATTGTCGAGATCGGCCCGACAAAGACAGTGTTGAGCGATCCCAAACATCCATACACCCAGGCGCTTCTCTCCGTGATTCCCGTGCCCAATCCCCGGCGGCGACGGAAGCGCATGATCCTCGAAGGAGAGACGCCCAATCCCATTGAACTGCCATCCGGCTGCCGCTTTCACCCGCGCTGCCTGATGGTTTCGGACGAATGTACTCGGACAGAGCCGCAACTGGAAAGTGTGGATGCGAATCACCAGGTTGCCTGCTTGTTGGCTCGGTCTGGCTAGAAGGAGAAAAATCAATGCAAATACAAGTAAACGATCCGGAACAATTTGGCTTTTCGACCCGCCGGTTGGAGCGCATCAACGGTGTGATGCAGCATTACATTGACCAGGAAAAGCTGGCGGGCATCGTCTCGTTGGTGGCGCGTCGCGGCAGTGTGGTCCACCTGGAGAAATTCGGCGTGCAGGATTTTGCAAGCGGCAAGCCAGTCGAGTTTGACACGATCTTTCGCTTTTACTCGATGAGCAAGCCGATCACCAGCGCGGCGTTGATGATGCTGTACGAGGAGGGGCGTTTCCAGTTGGACGATCCTGTCTCCCGCTTTCTGCCCGAGTTCAAAGAGACCAAGGTTTGGGCGGGCGAGGATGAACTTGCCGACCTGAACCGCCCAATCACCATCCGCCATTTGCTGACGCACACCGCCGGGCTCAGCTATGGCGGGTTCGAGGAGACGGGCGTGCCAGTTGACAAGCTGTACGATGAGGCGGGCTTTTTCGACGAGGGCGTCGACACCGCTGAAATGGTTCGTCGCATTGCTGCCTTGCCACTCGCCTACCAGCCGGGGCAGGTGTGGCACTATAGTATGGCCACGGACGTGATCGGTTACCTGATCCAGGTGATCGCCGGGATGCCGTTTGACGCATTCCTGCAAGAGCGGATACTGGGGCCGTTGGGCATGGTGGACACGGACTTTTACGTGCCCGCAGAGAAACTCGACCGTCTGGCCGAGGTATACAGCCCGTCTTCCGACGGCCTTGAGCCTACCGATACCGCGATAGCGGGTGATTTTACAAAGCCGCAGAGCGTGTTGCTGGGCGGCAGCGGACTCGTCTCCACCGCGTCCGACTATATGCGCTTCTGCCAACTGATGCTCAACGGTGGCGCATTAGATGGCGTGCGATTGTTGGGCCGCAAGACGGTCGAGTTAATGACGGCCAACCATCTGCCAGACGGGTTGCTCCCCATTGGAATGGGCCCTGACGTGATGCGCGGATACGGCTTTGGCCTGGGCTTTCGCGTGCTGATGGACGTTGCCCAGTCTGGGATGTTGGGATCGGTGGGTGTGTACAGATGGGGCGGATGGGCCAGCACTATATTTTTCATCGACCCGCAAGAAGAGTTGATCGCCATGCTGCTGCTCCAACTCATACCGTCCGGGCACTATCCCATCGCGGAACAGTTCGAGGTGCTCGTTTATCAAGCTCTCGTGAGATGATGATATGCTAGACATCCTGATCAAAAACAGTCTCGTCATAGATGGCGCGGGAAAGTCTGTTTTCAAAGCCGACGTGGGAGTCACGGAAGGCCGCATCGCGGTCGTGGCCGCGGAGGTCGAACTGGAAGCCAAGCGTACCATCCAGGCGCAGGGATTGCACCTGGCCCCCGGTTTTATTGATCCCCACACCCACTCCGATCTCACCCTGCTGGTCGATCCCCAGGCCCAAAGCAAGATCCGCCAGGGCGTGACTACGGAGGTCGTCGGCAACTGTGGCTTTTCGCCCGCTCCGCTGGCGGGCGCGGCTGTGGCCGAGACGCGGGCCGAGGCCAAAACCTTTGGCATAGACGTCACGTGGACCAGCATGGCCGAATACATGGCCCAGTTGCGCGACCCCGGTACCGCCCTGAACGTGGCGCCCCTGGTGGGCCACAACACGGTGCGAGGCTCAGTCCTGGGCTATGACGACGTACAGCCCACGCCAGAGCAGCAGGCCGATATGGAGCGACTGGTGGCGGAGGCGATGGAACAAGGGGCGCGAGGCTTTTCAACCGGCCTGTTCTACCCGCCGGGCTTTTACGCCCAGACCAAAGAGGTGATCGGGCTGGCGCGGGCGGCGGCGCGTTACGGCGGCATCTATGCCAGCCACATCCGCAGCGAGAGCGACCACGTGTTGGAAGCCGTGGCCGAGGCGATCGAGATAGGCGAACGGGCCGAGGCCCAGGTGGAGATTGCTCACCTCAAGGTACACGGCCATCGGAACTGGGGAGACATTGATCGGCTGCTGGCCCTGCTCGACGAGACCCGTTCGCGGGGAGCGGAGGTGGGTTGTGATCAATACCCCTACGCTGCCAGCTCGACCTGGCTGATGGCTCTCCTGCCCTACTGGGCGCAGACGGGCGGGGCTAGGGCCATAGCGGAACGGCTGCGCGACCCCGATATGCGCGCCCGGCTCAAGCAGGACCAGGAGGAAAACCGTGTCGAGTGGGATAACCGCAGCGGCCCGCCCACGTGGAACGATATCCTTATCACCGATTGCGCCCCCCGGCCAGATGTGTTGGGCAAGAGCATCGCCGAGATCGCCGAGGCCGAGGGCAAAGAGCCGTTGGAGGCTACCTTCGACCTGATCGTGGTCAGCGAGGGGCAAGCGGCGGCTGTGTTCTTTGACCAACTTGAGGAGAATGTGCGCGTTCTGATGCGCCATCCCCTGGTGGTGATCGGCAGCGATGGTTACTCGCTATCGCCTCGCGGCGTGCTGGGCCAGCGCAACCCCCACCCGCGCAGCTATGGCACATTCCCCCGTGTGCTGGGACGCTACGTGCGCGAGGAAAAAGTACTATCCCTGGAGGAGGCGGTGAAAAAGATGACGTCCATCACCGCTGAGCGCTTTGGCCTGAGCAACCGGGGCGTGATCCGCGCAGGTGCGTGGGCCGACCTGGTACTATTCGACGCCCAGACCGTCGCCGACCGGGCGACCTTCACCGACCCCCACCAGTACCCCGAGGGCATTCCCTACGTCGTCGTCAATGGCGTGATCGTGATTGACCAGGGCCAGCACACCCACGCTCTGCCTGGGCGGGTACTCTGACGGTGGATGATGCTCGCCTCTTGGCCGCCCGGACGTAAAATACTGATCGGGCAGTCCTCCTGGTCGTCACCGACCCCACGATATGCACGGATCCCCACACACGTGTTTCGTAGAACCACCCGACACCCCAACCAACCGCAAGATGATGCCCACATCCAACCTGCGCAAGTGGGTGGAGCTGGAGTATATCGCCGCGACGATGCGCTTTTTCTGCTCCGATGCGGCCGGTTCGAACATGGCGCGCGCATCTCCTATGAGGCGGTGTAGGTGGATAAAAAGCATCCCAGTTAGTAGCGGCGAAGCGACGTAACCAGAAGGAGACTTTTATCACAGACAAAAGACCTACTCAATGATATACTTGGGGTGATCGCTTCTGGTATGGGAGGTATCAATGACCGAGAAACAACGTACGATCGCTTTACCTATTGAGGGTATGAATTGCGCCAGTTGCGTGGCTCACGTGCAGCGCGGGCTGGCAGGAGTGGAGGGCGTCCTAGACGTCAATGTCAACCTGGCCACGGAGAAAGCGTCGGTGGTTCTAGACCCCAGGTTGGTCTCCCAGGATCGACTGGTGGATGCCGTGCGCAATGCGGGCTACGACGTACCCACCGAAACCATCAGCCTGCCCATCGGCGGTATGACGTGCGCCAGTTGCGCGGCCCGCGTCGAGGGAGCATTGGCCAAATCGCCGGGCGTAGTGGGCGTCAACGTCAACCTGGCCACCGAGAAAGCCAGCGTGGAGTACATTCCCTCCGTGGCCGGGTTGCCCGATTTTCGCCGCGCCGTGGCCGGCGCGGGATACGAGGCGCTACTCACGGCGGAGGAACAGGCCGAAGCAGGACTCCCCCGCGAGGTCTCTGCGGAGCGCAAGATGCGGGACGCTCGCCGCCGGATGTTCCTGGCGTGGGTCTTTACTGGCCCCATCATCCTGTGGATGCTGCCGGAGATGATTCTGGGAGTAGCCTGGCCTAATGCGATTATTTTCAATCTGGGAATGTTGCTGCTGGCCGCGCCGGTGCTCTTTTGGGTTGGACAGCGCACCTACGTCGCGGCTTACAAGTCATCCATCCACGGCGCGCCCAATATGGACGCTCTGATCGCTATGGGTACCGGGGCCTCTTTCCTCACTGGCATCGCCGCTTTCTTTGCGCCCGTTCCCTCCTACGCCGGCGTATCGGCCATGATCATGGCCTTCCACCTGACCGGCCGCTACGTGGAAGCGAGCGCCAAAGGACGCGCCTCGCAGGCTATCCGCAAACTGCTAGAGCTGGGAGCCAAAACCGCCCAGGTTCTGATTGACGGCGTGGAGAAGCAGACGCCGATTGACGCGGTACAGGTGGGCGACGTGATGGTCGTCCGCCCCGGCGAAAAGATTCCCACCGACGGGATCGTGATCAAAGGCGAGAGCGCGGTGGACGAATCTATGGCCACGGGCGAATCGCTGCCGGTCAACAAACAGCCTGGCGACGAGGTGATCGGCGCCACGGTCAACCAGGACGGGCTGCTTCAAGTGCGGGCCGCCCGCGTGGGCCAGGACACCTTCCTGGCCCAGGTGGTGCGCCTGGTCGAACAGGCCCAAGGTACCAAAGTGCCCATCCAGGCCTTTGCCGACCGGGTGACGGCCGTCTTTGTGCCCATCGTCATCGTCGTTGCCTTGCTGACCTTTTTGGCTTGGTTTTTGTTCCCCAACGAGTTGCGGCCTGTGGCCGAGTGGGCGGCCGGCTTTTTGCCCTGGGTGAACCCCGACCTGAACGCCTTCACGCTGGCTTTGATCACTACCGTCTCGGTACTGGTCATCGCCTGTCCCTGCGCTTTGGGACTGGCCACGCCCACGGCGTTGATGGTCGGCAGCGGCATTGGGGCCGAGAACGGCATCCTCATCCGTTCCGGAGATGCCATCCAGGCCATGCGCGACGTGCGGATGGTGGTCTTTGACAAGACGGGCACCCTCACCACGGGTAAGCCCAAAGTGACAGATCAAATCGCAACCCGCAACTCACAACCCGAAACTATTTTGCGCTGGGCCGCATCGGTAGAGGTGGGGAGCGAGCATCCACTGGGTAAGGCGATTGTGCGCCAGGCGAAAGAGCAGGGCCTGAGCTTGGGTGACTTGGCCGATTTTAGAGTCGTGCGCGGCAAGGGCGTGCGGGGCGTGGTGGACGGAAAAAGTGTATTGGTGGGCAGCCGGGCGTTGCTGGAGGAACACGGCGTGACTGTGGTAGTGGAAGACGAGATGCGCCGCCTGGAGAACGAGGGCAAGACGGCTATGCTGGTCGCGGTAGGCGCGGATAGAAAACATCCGGGCGAGTTACTGGGCCTGCTGGCCGTGGCCGATACGCTCAAGGAGGATGCCGTGACAGCCATCCGTGAGTTGAAAGCGCTGGGATTGGAGACGGCGATGCTCACCGGCGATAATGAGCGCACGGCGCGGGCCATCGCCCGCCAGGTGAGCATCGCCCACGTGCTGGCCGAGGTGCTACCCGATGAGAAATTAGCCGAGGTGCAGCGCTTGCAGGCGGAGACGGATGGCCTGGTGGCTATGGTTGGGGACGGAATCAACGACGCCCCGGCGCTGGCCCAGGCCGACGTGGGCATCGCCATCGGTACCGGAACAGACATTGCCATCGAGGCCGCCGATATTACCCTGGTGCGCGGCGATCTGTCCGGCGTGGTCAGCGCGGTCAAGCTCTCGCGGGCCACGTTCAATAAAGTGGTACAGGGCCTCTTTTGGGCCTTTTTCTACAACGCAAGTATGATCCCGCTGGCTATCCTGGGAATGATGCACCCCGTGCTGGCCGAGATCGCCATGGCCGCCAGCTCGATAACCGTGATCACCAACGCCAACTTGCTGCGCCAGGTGGACATCCGGCCTAGATATGAGATCTGACGAACAGGTTACGTATGAAAAAAGACATTATGGTAAGAGTGATATGTTTACAGAGATACACAGAGGGGACAAAAGGCATCGGAGTGCTTTTCTTTGTATAACAAGTGAACCACTGTGCGATTTTTGCCTCAATGCCTT
>Ga0164311_10000159_pt1 | contig 26154 bp, 22 predicted proteins | sample GuaBasSedimGuay2_FD_121796 | JGI IMG/M metagenome (GOLD analysis project Ga0164311, IMG submission 121796) | Subseafloor sediment microbial communities from Guaymas Basin, Gulf of California, Mexico - Guay2, Core 4569-9, 9-12 cm | ecosystem: Environmental > Aquatic > Marine > Hydrothermal vents... | reverse complement strand
CATTTACAGACGTCAGATCTACGTCGGAGGTATCTGACACTGCTGTGACATTTGAGGTTAATACATTTACAGACGTCAGATCTACGTCGGAGGTATCTGACGCTGCTGTGACATTTGAGGTTAATACATTTACAGACGTCAGATCTACGTCGGAGGTATCTGACGCTGCTGTGACATTTGAGGTTAACTGTACAGCACCGAGGTCGAGGTCGATATCAGAGCTATTAGATGTAACTGTAATGTTAGAAACTAAATTGATACCTTCATAGCTCGTCCCGAATACTATAGGGTCATCACTGACATATGAGTCATTAAACGTAAAAACCCATTCACCATTATGGCGCGTTAACCTGTAATCTGTACCTATTTTTTGCTCAGCCATAACTTAGCCTTTAATCACAGGTGTATGTATATTACCTCTATTTAACGATACGGGTAAAGTAGGTTTGGATGATGAATTCAATATCTGTATCTCACAGAAATCAACTATTACTGATTCTGAACCTGCACTTTTACCCATCTGTAAAAAATCACCTTGAGATACAGGCGATGATGCACTAAAATCATATTTAGTACTAAGGGCTTCATCATTTATGCTTAAAATACCTATAAATATAAAATTAAGAGCTAAATCTACGCTTAAACTAAATCTCCTCCATGTATCATCGTTAACCCAAACGTATTGAGAAACTGGTAATATACCGTAATCTTCTGATACACCATTAACTGTGACTCTAATATTGTAAAACCAACCTTCGTTATCAGATTGTAAGAAGCAACATAAATTTGAAGGTGAAGCTGAGTCAGAGAATAAGTAATCCCCAACTGCCCAGCTACTAAATTTAAACCAAAATGTTAATGTGAATTTTGAGTAGTCGATATTCGCTGTAGGTATATTAACTACAGAAGATGTAGATGTAAGACTAAATGAAGAGTTAGCCTCGTTAAAGACATTTGTTTCTGTCTGAGCTACGGATTGTAAATTGACTCTACCTTCACCTATTCTAAATGGATCCTTATCACTTTCGTCACCTTTCATGTATAAAGTAACTTCATCACTTACTTTTGAATATGAAGGTATATTTCCAGGGATACTTGACAATTCGTCCATTATACATGAGTTATATAATCGAATATCTGATATATGACAGTCTCCATCACCTGCACTTGCGCTATAACCAAATCTGAAACTTGTAAAATCGTTACTGAACAATCCTCCAAGTATATTTGAGCATTTTGTAATTTCAGTTGCGAATGTAAACATAACTATCTTTAAATTCATATCTACTGATACTTTAATGTAGTGCCATTCGTTTTGCAGTATTTCGTTTACGGTGTTTTGAGGCATTATAACTACACCAATATCTTCACTATTTGCGGATATTAGAAGTTGGATGAAACCGTCTACTCTTGTGATTCTTATATTATTATCTGCATCATAATATAGCTCAAGTATATTATTATTACCTGATACATTTAAATCGTAATTTGGTTTCCACCAGAAACTTAATGTGAACCTGCCTGGGTCATCTAGACTAGATATCACAGCACTAAGATCGATATAATCATCTGTATCATTTAACTGAAGGGATCGTACACTATTTGAATCTGTACTCGAAATAGTAGACGTATTATCACCTCCTTCTAACGTGCCATTATTGTTCCCTGTTTCGTCTATTATTACGGTACTTGCAGCGTTGTCATCACATAACCAATGGCCTACAAGCAGTTCAGTCGGGTTTGAGATATCTCCCACACGTAAACTAGCACTATCATGTAATTGAATAATTGGACTATGGATACTCTTATTGAAATCTATATCAGCCTGGTTACTCGCATTCGTGCCAATGTTGTATTGGCCATCTATAGTTAACCCATTACCTATGTATAAAGGTGTTTGTGAATCTGTAATTGAAGACCCAACATTAATATCATACGGTACACCAGATAAAAGCTGATTACAAATTTCAATGCGGTCTGCTGAAGTATACTTATGACATTGTACCCAGTATGTTTCCCAACTCGCACCTGTCCCGGGCTCATCTGTTGCACTTGAAGTATGACCGGATATACACTCGTAACCTATACCATTATTAACTCGTAAATCTTCAGTGGAGTAAACAGTGGCTGTCAACCACGCTATAGATGGTGTAGTGTCCTCTCTATCTATAGAATCTATAATAATAGCAAAACCAAAACGGCTATCACCAGATAGTATGGTACCGTTGTTCCAACCTATTCTTATGTCCCCATCTGTATCAGATCCAAACCTTTGGATGTCTGATGCCGTACCATTGATATCACTGTGAGTCCTTACCACTTGTATATTTACATTATCGCTCGTATTCACTAAAGATTTTGTTGAGTCGTAATTTGTGCTTACACTAGCTTCTAATTCTGAATCTGAACTTTCATACCAAAATCGACCATTAGTATATTGACTATCTGGTACTAAGTTAAACAGACAATTGTCACTGTCGTTATCAAGCGTAACAGTACCACTATTAATTTGTCTGATTTCTACAAATATCCTGTCAATATATATATGTACAATGTAAATATAGAAATTAGAGTTTGTGAGATAGCTTCCTGTTGAACCTATAGTATCATTCCAGTTACCTACGAGAAAAGCTTTAGTGTAGCTATCTCTAGTAATAGGTACAGTACAATCAATACCAGAATCTCCACAGTAAAAATAAGGTGTAGAGCCGACATTCAACTGTGCATCTGGGCTTTCGAATAGTACATTATCATTATTATCAAGTATACGTAAGAAATTACCGAACGTTTTGTTTATTACAACTTTGTACCCGTCGCATATGAATGTTAAAGTATTAGTCGCAAATTGATCATTCATAAATTTAATAGGTCTCATTATATCTCTTTCACCTTAATGATACCATCGATTTCCCATTTGTTACCTGTACTGGTTTCGATTTTTATAGTGAACTTGTAAGGGCTTAAAGAGTTTACACCATCGATGATCCTTACAAAAACCTTATGAACATTGTCATCAGTACCTACTTGTATAGACCCTGATTCTAGCACGTCAGCTGTAGCATCTGCACCATCTTTGTCTACTGCTGTCGCAGTAAATATATCAATCGTTTCAGCGTCGTCCATTACAGGAGCAAAGTCACCATAGACAAAATATGCTTCGTAAGGTTGTTTTTTTGTTTTTGTCATGGAAGCCATTGAGTTACCTTGTCGTTTGAAGGTTTAGCTATAGCGTTTTTAGGGTTAACTGCTTTACGGAAAAAACGTTTTAACCCTACAATGAATCCTACTACAGCTTGAGATCTTCGACCCCAAAATCGATTATTGAAGTATGTACGTTGAAAATAACGATTAGGAAACATCGTGAGTCACCTCAGTCCTGTTACCGTTTGTATCTGTGATTGCAGTAATCCTATCAAGTCCGTCATTCATATCTCTAATCGTTACAGTGTTACCCGAAATATTAAGTTTTCCAGCTGCGGCTGCAGCTAAGAGTCTCATCACTTCTTTTGCAGAATAGTTTACTTCTAGATCTTCATCCCATACTTGATCAACAATTTCAGGTACGTTTACTAATTCATTTAAAATTACTAGCGATCCATATGTACCAGAATGGATATGCTCTCCTGTTATGTCATCTATTAGTTTACCTATACCTCTAGCTACAATCGTACCGTTCGTTACTGTCGCCATATTCAATTTAACTTGGCCACTATTTAAATCTATACTTACACTTTCTGGCCCGGTTTTATTTATCAGTCTTATTCCACCATTATAATTTCTAAGCGCTAAAGGTTGGCCACTACCACCCATATCGATTGTCGGAGTACCTGTCCCTGGAACACCGCTAAAACAATTTAAGAAGTGTGCAGTATTAGAACCACCTAGCGTGATAGTTCCAGGTGATAGTATACATTTTTCTATATGCCCATTCATATAGTTTAAATTGTCGATTACGCAACCTTTAAGTCTTGAAGCGCCATCTAAGTAACCAGTTACTGTGGCAGCTACATACGTACAATTCTCTACTATTGCTGAATCTTCAAGTGTGAATAAAGATTTTGTTTTACCTGAACCAATAAACGTCGTACCGTCAAGGGTAATTTCAGAGGTTGCTGTCGCGTCACCTTCGATAAATACAGTGTGGAAACCTCTAATATATGCGATTAATAGTGCATCACTAATATTGTTTACAGGCTGCCTAGGTGTACCAACAGGAAACGCTGTACCACTATACGGTGACTCAGAGTTATATGTAACCCCTCCATTAAAAGATGAATACTCGATATCTGGAGAAGACGTCATACCTGCGGAGTTTTGAGATCTTACAGAGACTTGGTTTACATTAACTCGGTCACCAACATTTGAGTTAGCACCTGTAAGGTTGACCGCATATTGGCCGTCTTCGAATGTTACCGTGTACGGCTCTAAGATTTCAATAGTTCGAGCATAAGTTAAACCGCCAAGCAAAACTTCCGTATTATGCCGGTAAGTTCGCTGCCAAGGCCTACCTTCTGGATCATCTTGTAGATCCAGAAGGGTTAACCTAAAACTATCAAGGTCTAAATCATAGACCTCTATTGGTGTAGCTTGTACTAAAACCATATCTGATTTCTCAACCGATATGACTTTAGTATTCGCCCAATCAACAGAAATAGTCATTATGAATCAGATATCCGAGAAGCACCTACGGAGAAACCTGCTGAACCAAAGGTAGGTGTCTGAGTTGAGGGTTTAATAGGTCCATTCTGAATCGCGCCATAACCATTCTGGACTTTGACTACGCATTGAGTATTGCCTGCGCCTTTAACTGCTGTATAACTCTCTTGAGTCGTAGTGGTCTCAGTGTCAATAAAGGCTCTCATTACGTTATTACCAATAGCTGCTGCACTTGGCGCAGTACCGACCAAAGTGTAGATAGATCCTGTATAAGAGGAGTACTCTACAAGATCCATATTACCATCTGAGTCTCGCTCAATACGGAGATAGCCAGACGCTGGAGTATTATCAGGTATGGTTCCAACATCAACATCCGTTGAAGAAGCTGCGACAAGAGCAGTATCAAGTGTCGTCTCATCGTAGTCTGGTTCAGGGTCACCAACAGCATCAGTGCTTGTACCGTCCCAAGGAAAACAAGTAACAGTATCACCTGCGAGGAGTCCAGTTACAACACCACTTTGGTTATTAGGAGGTTCTTGAGCAACTCCAGCGAGGTTGAGTAACTTATCACCTACGATAGCGTCGCTAGAATCGATGGCTAGACCAAAATTAGTCTGGAAGTTCGTACCTGTAAAGACACCGATATACTGATTGTTGACAGTTCGTGTAGCAGGCGTGCCAGCGGTTGCATAACTAAATGAAGTTCGACCATGTACTTCTTGACTATTTGAAGGGATTAAACCAGTAAGCTGTTGGCAATATAGATTACCAGTTGTGCCATCGTCATCTTTAGCTACAAGGAGGGCTGTACCATAACTTGAATTTGTGACTACAGAATCGACGTCTGCTGTTGTACCTGAATCAACAGCAAGGATCGTATCTGCTGCATCTGGTACTACTGAACCTTCAACACTGATAATGATGGTACCTGATGTACCACCATCATTATCATAAAGAACTCGACCTTTAGCGCCTGAAGGAGAGAAATCTACTACTTCATCAATAGTAAAGTTACTAACCGCCTGGCCAGAGTAAATAACTTCGATACCCCAAGCTATAATCTCATCTTCAGCTAAAGCACCAGTTTCCGCGGAGTAAGCAAAGTTAAGGTTGACACCAACAAAGAGAGACGCGTCACGTCCAAAAAGCGTTTCAGCTGTTCCTCGACGCTGGATATATTTTGTATATTCATACGTCTCTAGCGCATTTTCAGTGTCATAGTCAATGGAGTAGGCATACTCAGTAGTACCGTTACCATTGTTGAAGTCGATGAGCTGTAACCCTTCAGTTTGAACTGGGGAGTAAGCGGATACAGTGCCGGAATCTGTAGTATTATTACCGTCTGTAGAGGAGAAGAGTGCCAACGCAACAGTACCTGCACCCAGAGTCGTGCCACCCATAAAGTATGAATCACCAAATTCTGCGAGCACACCTCGGATACGTTTACCATCGATATCTACACCATCCTCACGAGTCTTCTTCAAGATACGAACATTACCATCGATGGAGTGAGGCATGTAGGCATTCTTCCAGTAATCAGTAATGATCGCATCATTCTGGATAAGGATAGGTTGAGTATCCGCATTTGGAGACGTTACTTGGATATTCGCTCCAGAGTACAGAGTAGCACCACCATCCTGGCTTACAGATCCATCGTACATATGTTGTGCGATTGTATCTGTAATTGTTACATCACCTAAGAGGTTAACAATCTTATCCGTATCCTTACCTGAAGCAGTAGGATCTACACGAGAAAGATCATCACCTCCGGATTGGATATCCTCATCATCGTTCAAATCAGAGAGGAGACGATGCAGTTCTAAAGGAGAGTAGGCACGAGGGTGGATCATACCATTTACGGTACCATCGCCTGAGGCACCGTTACTAAAGGTATCATTGTCTGCAGGGACTCCAGCATCAATATCAGAGATAAACCGTACTGATAATTCACCATCCGCGCCACCGTCACTTTCAACGGTAATTACTTCAGCTTCATGACCACCTGAGAAAGTTAAAGTATCTGCGGCAGATACATTACCTGTCTGACCATCAAAGAAGAATGAGTGTGTCGCACCAAGAGTAGGTCCGGTCCAAGTCAGTGCACCAGTGGAGGCTATTGCAACATCCTCGCGAAAATAACCTGGATACAGCATCAAACGAGCATCACCATTCGCATCGGCGGTTGTAGACCCTTGAGTCAGGACTAGACCATCTGTAGGTGGTACACCAGATACGAGACCTAAGATAAGTATACCTGTAGAGCCTCGATCAATAAGTGTTACAATAAATCCAACGCCACCAGTCCAGGTGACATTAGTACCTTCCTCAACAAATGGACCTGATGCTTCATTATCATAAGGTGCATTATAGTATGTTGCCATAATTTAACTCCTAATCTGCGATTAATAAAAGGGAGATTGACACCCCATTGCTTGAATCTATTGTAGTGGAAATATCTTGAGGTTTATATACAGGTGCCGTACTACCTTTCTGAACTATACCTGTAATATCCTGGTCACTATCTAATGTCCTTGAATCTGATATTTGACCTGATGCGTCTGTTAAGCCGTCGATTACTATGGCAGTGGCGGTAATTGTCCCTGTTGCTGGGGCTGTTGGGGACCCTGTAACAGTGTAAGAATAAGAATCATTGTCGATCCTTGTTATCTCTTTAATTCGATTATATTCGTTTTGAACCGCACCTGCGATTTTAACTTTCTGGCCTGTCGATAAACCATGAGTTGTGTGTGATACAGTTGCAGTAGTTGTTACTCTAGAGATAGTAACTGAATCTTCAAAAGGAAGAGGTCCAGTAGTGGCAGCTGTGATAGTTACTGCTACACCTTGAATTACTGACTTTGTGATTGCATCCTTTACTGTGACCGTTGTACTTACTGTACCTGCCACTACTGAAACATTACCAGATCCTGTATTATAGATAGTTGGGGTTGAAGCGCCTGTGGCTACATTTATTGTTAAAGTATAACCGGATCCTACAGACACAAGGATTGTTTCATTCCCTGTTGATCCATCGCTTGAGGCATACCCTGATTCAGTATTTTCCCAATCTACAGCTTGAGTGCTTGAAATTGTACCGAGGTTTACAGCGTGTCCGGTACCATCAGAGTTGAAAGTACAACCTGATACGCTTCCTATTGCGTTAGCAGAGAGAGCTACAGTACCTGTAGGATTATCGAAGATACAGTTATCGAACGTTGCACTTCCTTGAGTTACTTGTTCACACCTTCTAAATACTGAATCATCTACATCTGAATTTGATTGAAAAACGAAAGTACCCATATCAGTAAAGGTACATGAGTTGATATCTACAGTCGCATCGTCTACAGCTTCAAAATCTCCTTTAGAGACCGGTGCTGAGCCATTGATTGATGTCTGCACTCCGGAAATACTAACACCAGTCCAGGTAACGCTTGTAGACGAGTTATTAATTTCTATCTTGTTGAATCCTGCGACTACTCTTGGAGTATCATCAATTCTTATTGCTTTGTTTGAGTCACTAAATGTAGCAGAAGTACCTGACAAGCCAAGACTCATTAGACCTTTCCAAAGGTACCCACCACCTGAGGCTTGAAACAACCCCCATCTAGCAGTATCAGCGTCGTTTGCAGTCGCCATACCTGAAAAGGTAGCGGATGTACCTGTGACTTGCAACTCTCCCCTACCGTAACGTATCGCGTCTACAGCATGAGGGGTACCTTTTGTGATTTTTGCTCTAACATTCGGAAGAGACCCGAATATGCGATAGTTACCTGTTGTAGGTGAGCCATCATCAGACCCATCACCCGTCACTTCAGGATCAATAGCTGTATTTTGCCAACCACCATATGGGTAGTTGCCGAAATTGTCTCCTAAAGCATTCCAGAACCTTACATTACCTGAAGATGAGCCAACACAAAACCTCATACCTCCTGAGGCCCAAGGTTGTAAGTTAGTAGGTGCGGCGTAAAATTGCCATACTAAGAAGATATCACCTGATGTCCAGGAGATGTTGCTACCATAGTCGTACTGCATACCTGCATTGGTGCCAGTAGCTTGACCTGTAGATTGTGAGATAGACGTATCATTGTGAATAAAGTTTTCTGTGTCATCTGCAGGAGCCCCTCCACTTTGATGGCCTGACAACTCAGTCCAATCCGTGTCAGAATCACATAAATTAACTGTCTGTAGGTCTGTCGCGTAAGTGGCCACATTAATTCCTTTAAAGATTTCCTGAATGAATCCTTTAGGATATTATAACATATTAATTACACAAAGTAAATAGTTGTTTTACTTTACATTGAAAGGTATACTCTGACCTTTCTCTTTAGCAAGGATGATTAAGCTATCTGAAGCATCGAAGAAATTTAAAGTGATTAAACCCTCAATTCCGGATATAGTTCTTAGGTGCATCAAGTCTACACCTGTCGTGTAACCCATCGCCTTTATCTCATCTAACCAACGTTTGATTTTTCCTGCATGAATGTTAGGAGAAGTCTCAGTAGGTAATGGATTAGCCGCAGCGTAAATCGCATCAGCTTTAGCATTTGGGAATCTACCATAAAACTCAGGTAACGTTATATAATAACTCGTATGCTCTATATCTGTACTACGAGTATATCTCGTACCTTTTAGATCTTTTTCATAGTAGCTATCTAGTACACACCAACAGCTTCCATCTGAATTTATACCTTGAACTGTAACGTCCATAGACCTAAGAAAGCTAAGTCTACCTTGGGCATTTCTAGTCCATGATTGGTTGGGTTCTAGTACTTCAAAGATACCAGGTTTAAAAGTATATCTGTATAACATATTAGACTCCCTTTATTAGTAGATCGTTTCCACGATATGTAGCAAGAGTGTTATTATTGTAGTAAAAAGAATTTGCAGTTCCACCTACTTCATACATGTTCATCATATATCCTGGCTGTTCGAAAAAATAAGATACATAGTCATCATCACTACCTTGCTGCCTTTGATCCTTCAGAAGTCCTTTTAACATTACACGAACTTCATTACCTGCGGTTACTATAGATGCTTCAGTAGACCAACCTATAATATCATAAGAGCCTGAACCTCTAGGTGCTGCGTAGTTAGCGTCGAACTCTGTATAAAAAACATGACCAAACTCATCTACGATGTACACCTCATGGTCTCCAACCCTGATTACGTCTACTAAAAATTCGTAACGTCCTAAGGAGTGTGATCCATTATCTATATCAGATAAATCTACAGTGTTCCCGGATAAGGTAATAATACCACCAATACCTCCTCCGACCTCGAAAAGCAGAATAACATCAGTCTCTAAGATTACTGATCTTTGCCAGCTCTTCTGAAACAAACTCTTATTAACTTGAGACGTTAAAGCCGTCGGTGTCTGTCTTGTACATGTTGTCCCTGATACTGTGATAACAGCCATTTCATAGTTACCAGTAGTCGCCAAATACGATGCTAAGAAAGCATCTGTTCGTCCTATATCCATTATCAGACAGTCACCCGCTGAGGTAGTACCCGACGTTCTAAGCGCTAGCTCTGAACCTGTAGTTGGTGTTGTACCTGAAAAATCTACAACGCGAACTATAGATCCACTATTTATCTCGTCAGTTCGTGAGACCGCTACTTTATCTTCTCCACACTCTGCGATACCTATAATCGCATTGTCTGTTGTAATCGAACTATACGCAAATATTTGATTTGCTACACCCGTAGATGCTAAACTACTACCTGTTAATTGAACATTAGTACAATAAACACCTGTATGACTACTACCATCACTTTGGCAATAAATAATACACGCTTTACCTTCTGTCGAACTAGCTATTGCACCGTTCGTCATTACATCATCCAAATACTCTGGATTTGCTGTACCGACAGTAATAATTGAACTATCAAGAGTAACTGAAGGGTTTGATGTGTCGTATGCAAGAGACCTAACACTTTGACCTATATTTGTATCAAAAGAGGTTATAATAACTTTCCCGTCTGAGACTTTACACCCAGATATTGGCCTATAATTTTCTAAGCCGGTTATAAGTATTTCAGAGTATACTATTTCGGGAAACTTAGAGATAGTGTCCATTTTCACAATTAAAACTTGTGAACCTATCGCTGTAAGAAACATATAATGATCTGAATCCAAGTATATTATACAACCATTTATCATGTTACTACTTGTGATCTCATTAAAAGGTTGATTATACTCTAGTATAGGTGAAACCTTACCTGTGTAATAATTAAACTTAACAGGCGACTTAGCAGGTATATCTACCTCAGCAGTATATAGTTTAGTAATAGTTCCTTGATGACCTAAAAAATCAACCATGTTGCTCATTATGAAATCCTCCAGTTTGTTCCATCACCGACTAATTCTACTCCGAGAAAAGTTTCAGTAATATCCATATTTTCTGCTAAACCCATAATAGTTTTCCCGTTCCGGGATACTTCAATACTATAGTCTTTTGGGTCTGTGTCTTCAATTAACTTTATCGTACCTAAACCATTGATTGGTAGTGTTACAATGATTGACGCGGTATGTTTAAGTCGATATCTGTTGCCTGATGAAGCTGTAAAGCTACTAGTTACATCAATTGCATGTTGTAAACCTGTGACCTGCTGCCAATCGCCTGTTACACTACCTACAGGGTCATCACCTATCGTTGAGTCAGTTAAGCAACGATACGCTTGGCCGTCGGATCCGATTACAGTATCTCCGATATCATAAGTGGTTACATCAGTATATACTGTGGCGTTAGCAGAAGAAAGAGCATTAGCGGCTGCATTTTCAGCAGTTAATGCATCTTCTTCAGCTGAAGAGCTTAACACCTCCATCTCCTCACCTACGATATTTATAGCTGTAATAGATGCATTCATTTCGCCATCAAAATCGTTTTCTAACGCATCTACAAATGCATCCGCACGAGTAATAAATACACTAGGTGAATCCGTCCTGGCAGGCGCTGTAGGTAAAGAAGTTATACCTGGAATAGTTGTAGCCATTAGACTAACCCTTCAATTTCTAAATTACACTCACTATGGTTTGGTCCCTCAATAACAATATTGAAATCAAGATAGAAACCGTAAATAATAGACAATGAGTAATCATTCGAGCCAACCCATACTGCAGGGGTTGACCGTAACTCTGTAAGGACTTGTTGAGTCGCATCTATATTACTATTCATAATAAAGAGATCTACTTGTGCAGTTTTAGCGTACCGACGTAATGTTACAGATGTATTACCGTAGTCATCTGTCTCCTTTCGAGAATAGTCCATGATCCCGGACTGTAAGCCATACTGAGTTTCGCCTAAATCTTTATATATACCTACAACCATCTTTCCGCATTCTGCAGTACTACCTGTGTAATCTATAGTGACCGTTAACGATGCGTCTCCAAACATTGGTAAATCAGTTATAACAAGATCAGTTTTATGGACGATCGGTTCAAAATAATAAGCATACCAGTCTGTTATACCACTATCAGAAACCATATCTATTGTTTCATCGTATACATCCCCAGCACTGGGGTCATTAAGTACTATAGTTATATTGTTTGCAGAGATCTCTAGTAGCGCAAGACTATTTATCCTTCCAGGAGTTATCTCTACTTCGATCGTATCACTATTAGAAGTAGCGTTACCTACAGATTCATCGAACATTGACCATGCGTTCGTAGCTCCAATATCGAGCCAGAACCCACTCGTAGATGATGGGTTATTACCTGTATTTGAATCTTGTAAAGACTCGTATAATCGATGAACACCTGTAGTCATTATAACTATGTCACCTTCTGCATACGTAGTGCCTATAACCCACAAGCTATATTCGTCTTCAGAGACATTCGTAGAATCTAGATTACTATCCGTAATCTCTATAGGTCTAATGACTTTCATTACGCAGGCCGTTCCTCTGGCATACCATCACCATTCCATCGTTTCAGTTGGTTCGCAGTATTTTGAGTATTCCTAGCGATAGCGAAATTTGCAGCAGCGAGTTCTTGTCGCATTGACGCAAGTTGTTCACTCATATTATTAATCGCTGTCGTCTGTACTTCTATCATCTGTAGAGAGCGTTCCTCAATAGATAATTGATCACTAGTTAAATGCTCAAGCTCTTCAATCTTTAGATACGTATCCCAATAATCTCTCTGGTAATCTTCAAACGTAGAAAACAAGTTAGCACTAGAATCTGTTAATAAGTTTAAAGGTTTATCTAGTGTATTGATACTTGATAAATCCCCACTTCTCGCCGCACGTAATACGTTATCAAGCTCAAGTTTTGCCTCTTGACGAGTAGATCCGATAGGTATTACTCCACCACCTATCTTCATCGAATATCTAGCATCTTCAAGCATTGATAATGAACTACTAAGAGCTGAGATACTCGCCTCAACTGTCTTTGTCGCTTCTGAGTGGGCTTGTTCTATAGCTCGTTGTCGATCAGCTTGTTCTTTTGCTAACTCTGATTCTAATCTTGATATCTCTTTCGCCTCAATCTTACTAATCTCTATACTTCTAGCTTGATGCCAATTTGTATCTTCAAGAGATACTCCTAAATTTAATATAGTATCCGCAAAAGTTTGGAATTTAGCATTAACATTATACAGAGCAATCTCGTATTCGTCCATCGCAGATTCTCTAATGATTTTATCGAACCCTTCAGTTACACCCGATAACTGATCAACTATTGATGCACTAGTACTAGATCCATCAGGTGTTAATCCTCCTTGCTCTTCTATTACTTTTTCACGAAGATCTGTTAAACCTCCAAACCCTTCAACTAGTGATATTAATCCACCATAAAGCGATTGACCTGCATCAGTAGTAGTGTCTATAGATTGTACTAAAGTTCGAAAGCCTGCTGCACTATCAGGTAGTGCTACACCTAATCGATCAAACTCACGAACCATCACTTCGGTAGTACTAACTAACTGCTCCTCTATAGAGAAATATTTACTGGTAAATATTTCAAGACTTGACGTTAGTATGTCTAATCCACCTGCACCGGATATCATCGTTTGAGATATGTCTGATTGACCTGCTGCAGTCAATAAATCTAATGTATAGTGAAGTTGTTTGAATGTTGAATTAAGTGTTTCAAAGTCAGAATCAAGGGTATTTATTATGCTTGATAACCCAGAACCACTACCATAGGCTACCTCAATTGACTGCTTAAATATTTCAACAGCTACAATACCTTGAGTGTTAATTACGTCCTCTAACCTAATCGTCTCTATACCTAGAAGATTAAGAGCTGAAGTCGCCTGCTCAACACCTGATGCTACCCTTGTAATAGTTTCGAAAAAACCTTCACTAACTTTTTGGAAACCTAAAAAATCGGAGAATAAATGCTCAGCCATTTCATCACCTAACTTACTAAAGACCTGATTGAGGTGTTCCGCAAGGTCCTCTCCTTTAAGACCTTTCATTGACGCGTCTAAATCTATTACAAAATTATCAATTTGGTCATTAAAGATATCACTATTTATACCTATTGCATTACTAGCTAGACTTAATGTCTCATATATAGAATTTATAGATGTAGTGAGTGTAACCATGAATGCGTCATCACTGTCGACCTGTAGTCTAACGTTTTTCTTACTTGTCCATGCGTTCACTCGGGTTGCAGTGGTTATCTTCCTAACGATGTCAACAAATCCATCTATTAGCGCTGTACTATTTAGGATCGATTCTACCGATTGATTTTGAATCTTAATTCCGAAATCTACAATGTCCGCCTTATAAGATTTAGATACCACCACACTAGACGGAGACTCACTTTTTAAATCACTTAAATATTCATTAACAGTATCTCGTGCGGATACACTTAAACTTGACGCAGATTTGATATTTATCGCACTAGTCTGTTCCACACTTCGAAGGGCTATTAACATTTGTGACGAGTACTGTAACTCTATCTCTGCGATATCTACAAGCGACTCTAGTGCATTAATTATTGAGTTTGAAGACTCATCATAATCTCCAAGTATTGTACCTGTAGTTTGGTCTTCTCTATTAGACTCCCTTATTTTGTCGTAATCTGGACCAGTATTCGGGCCAGAGCTTGTACTTATACTATACCCTATAGCAGCCATAGACGCAGCCATAGCTGCCATCCTTACCCACGCTGAGTATGGGTCACCTCCGGATGCTTGATTAGCTACGGCTAAACTTGCTTTAGATGTACCAAGGGTTTGATCCATAGCTAGTTGGCTTGTCATTGATTCTATAGCCATAGCCATTTCTATAACCCTAAATATTTTAGCTGCGGCGCCTAATGCTTCATAACCCTCACTACCCTCACTATAAAACCCTTGAGCTGCACTTGTCATATCGCCATAGGATCCTATTTGTATTTTCGCAGATTTTTTAGCCGCTGTTTGCCTTGCAAGCTCTATAGCTTCTGTATTATCAGCATGCCGTTCTTCAAACTTTGCTAGATCTTTATAGATCTTGGCTTGACTGTCCATACTAGATTGGATTGAGCTTGTCATATCGTCTATAGCTTGTCCAGCTTTACCAAACGAATCGGCCATATTAGTTGATACGTCTGTAAATGATACAAATATCTCTTTCAGTATATCTCTTGTTATACCTAGACTATCATTTAGCTCTTCTACCTTCGGTCTATTTTTACTCATACTCTCAATTGGGTCTTTCATATTGAGATCATCTGGGTTTATAGCGTAAGAAAAGTCAAACGGGTTATCAAGTTTAAACTTAGAAGACGCCTGATTTAGATTTTCGAAAAATATATCATTTATAGTTTTCTGGTTTAAATTGAATCTTTCACCGTCCTCTATTCTTTTCTTATATATCTCACTCATCTTGTCCGCGGTTGCGGTAGCATTACTTAGAAAATCCTCATTAAACTTTTTCGATTGGTCTTTAAGGTCTTCTTTCACATCTAATATTTTTGCACTACTCACTTTAACTCTTTCAACTAAAGGTGCAATAGGGTCTTCTGACATATTTCCACGTATACCACTTGCTGCTTTATCTAGTGAGTACCTTAATTGGTTAAACATACCAATATCTGGTATTTTATCGTGTATACCACCTATAAAGTTTGCAAATTCACCCATCATACTATCTAATAGTGATTTGAACGAGTCCTTAATAAGTTTAAATATTTCACCAAAAATGTGTACCCAAGACATGAATTTATCGCTTATCAAGTCAGCCGCAGCTTTAGCTTCACCAACCCAAAACTTAAAAGTCAATGAACCTAAATCATAAACTGACTTAAACGCACTAGATATATTCGTAATCGCAAAATAAAGCTTCATTACACCTGATACAGTAGCGGTGCCTATAATGTCTCCTAGAGTAAAAAATATCTCAAACCAATTCTTTAATGTTGAGTATAGAAAAGATACTACCTTTGTGAGGTGACTAATCTGACTTGTAGATTTTGAAACATCTACTATTACACTATTTGTAACATCACTAACTATATTGGCGAAAGTACCTAGTAACGCACTTACACTCTTTATAGCGTCTTCGTTCTTAAGAAACTCTTCAGTTATAGTATTTAATACTTCTGCAAAAGATTTAGCAGCCCCACCACTTGTTCCTAATTTCGCTTTAAACTGTAAAAACTGGTTTGCAAATCTTCTCATCGATGCGGCAAGTGATTTACGCGCAATCATTGATGCCTCAAGAAAGTCTTCTTTTACGATACTGGAAAACGATAGTAACCACTCTCTAGTGTTTATGGTTCCTTTTCTTACAGCTTCTTCGAACTGCTCCATACTCATCTTGGCAGCTTGAGCAGCTTTAGGCATTGCACCAGGAATACGTTCCGCTAACTGCAAACGTAATTCCTCCATTGAGAGTTTTCCTTTCGATACGATCTGCTGTAAAGCTAGAAAGGTACCATTGACGTCGTTCATGTTCATCTGTAAACCTGATGCTGCCGTAGCAAAAGATTCAAAAACATGAGTTATTTCTGTATCTGAGAAGTCTTGGGCTGCTGCGGCGAATCTTGAAAAAGGTGCCGCGGCACCTTCAAAAGATATACCTAGCTTATTTGAAATTTCAAAGACTTCATCTAGCTTTTTCCTAGATGAACTTAAGGATCCGGTGAATGAAGCCATAGTTGCTTCAAACTTCTGGATTTTTGTGACTGCATCGACAATTTCTGAAAACGAAAATGCTGCGGCTAATTGAACGGCTAACATTGATGCCGCGCCAACAACAGATTGTACCATTGAATGGAAGGATGACCCGAACTTCGAAAATACTTTACTTGAGTTTGCTATAGACCGTACTTGGACCTTCATCTTATCAAATGAGGTGGATATCTGCTTCGCACCCCGTAAGAATTTTCCAGTATCAAGTATCGCTTCTAGTTTTGCTGGCATTTTTTACCCAGTGGTCATCTACGTTTGAAATAATTTCGAAAATGAATAGTCTCTCAGATTCACTCTCTACTCTAATCAGATCTAGATATTTGAAGATATCAGATATAGAAAGTTTATTAATCGACATCCCTACCTGCCGTCTATTTGACAGGGCTTGGAAAACCTTAAAGTAAAACGTATTTGCCGCGGATAAAGTAGGACGATTATCTAGCTCTTTTATGTGATGACCGTCCCACTCTAGATCTAAAAACCAATCTAGTTTGTCCCCAATCTCTAAATAAAAATCAAGGACATCCTTTAGTTTCCCGAAATCTCCTCAATCTGCTCTAACTTATACGACTCAAAATCAGACGACGCAGATGATACAATCTCTCTAAATTCAGGGTAGTCTGTAAGTAAATCTTTAGCCATCTCAATAGAGTGAGTAATAGGTTCGTTTTGATCGTCTAAAATACCTGACCAATCGAGTAAAATATGTCGAGACATCGCGTTAATCGTTAGATTTTCGAGTACATCATCTGGGAGAGAGTTTCGTCTCAATCTATTCTGGTGCGGCCTAATAGATAACCTTAAACACTCTTGGTATTTAGAGTTTCCAGATCTCGCAACTAGAATTTTTGCCCCTTCGCCGATGTCACTCCATACACCTTCTTCTTCTTTCTTCTTATCTACTGCTAAACTTGAAATTTTCATCATTAGTCCTTCGGTAATTAGGATTTATATTAAAGCTTGAGCACGTGCACTCGCCCCTACAACGTCACCGAGGAAATGCACGCCCCAAACACGGTAGGGTAAATTAAGGTGATGGAATCTTATCTATCTGGAAAGTATAACCTTCACTCCCCATAATAGCTTGAAATGTAGCATTCTCCATAACGTCTGAGTTCTTACCAGAAGCGTTTATAGTGTCTGCGTTCAACTTACAGCTGGGTAAACTAAAAATATACGTATCATTATTGTTAGATGTTACTCTGATGGACAAACTAAAGGCCGTCGAAGCTAAATACTTATCGTACATAACTTCGTCTTTAAAGTACATGTCTAGTGACCCACTGATATTAGCCTCACCTTCTGAAACTCCACAGAAGCCTAAATTACCAATAGACGTCAGACCTCGTACGTTATTATTTATCTCTATTCCTACTTTTTGGAGTAAGCAACTTGAAGCAGCTGTACCATCGATGTTTACGTCCCCGACGTTGCTAACAGAGTTCATATACTCAGTAGTCTCAGCTGCATCATTAGATCCTGTACCCTCTGTAGTTTGAGAGTTTGTAGCTGATTTACCAATAAAATTGAAAGAGCTTTTCAATACTGATGAGGCAGAAAAGTCCAAAGACATAGTATTTACAACCATACCTGCATATTGGAAGTACTGAGTGATATCTTCATGAGATCTTTCGATGTAAAAAGAGGACCGAGTAGTACCGTTACGAGCATAAGACCCAGAAATTGTTGCAGTATCAGACTCGTCAAGAACCTCAGTAGTCGTAATAGACGTTACAGTAATCTCTTGACCTGCAACAGCCACTACCTGGTGAAAACCGTCGTCTGTTGTAGACCCATTAAGCTGAAACCATTGATCTACTATCATAGCGTGTGTTACACCTGATCCGAGCGTAATGGTATTACCTGTAGCATCAAGGTCAAAATCGAGATTACTCCCTACTTCACCTGAGGTAAGTGTTTCAACTGCTCCGCCACCCACACCGACCCACCCATCTGAGAATAACGCACCAATAATAAATTCATCACTCCCGCCGTATTGTAACTCGACGTTTAAACCCCCAGAGCAGTCTGCACCTGTCTGAATCAGGTCAGTTACTTGACGATCATTTCGAATAGAATTCGATGTGATACTTTCAACGTTGAATGACAGGCTTTCACCTTCAAAGTTAGTATCTTTTAATGCTGTACCCGGGTTTACACCCCAAGATACTTCCTTAACTAAAGCTACGCCTGTCCTATTACTTGAAGCTCCCATTGATCACTCCTCCGTTAACAAATGTCCACATAAAAAGGGACTTGAAAATTCTCTTGATAATAGCCGTTATTTTGTCCTACACGAATAAGTGTGGGAGATTCAAACTGTATAATACCTAATTTTACAGACTTAAATAAAGGTGTAAGTGTATCCGCTAAAAATTTAATACGCCTAGTACCTGTATTTTCCTTCACAAATATTTGAATAACTAGTACCCCTAATCTTCTATGTGTACCACTAGGTCCTAAAGTTACCTGGTTGGATTCACCATAGATTATTGCTGGTCTAATATACTCATCTGCGTACTTAAGTTCTTCGTTCTCGTATACGACATGAGTTTCATTCCAGTTCGCTTGGATTTCAGTTTCAACATCTACTCTACATTGATCGAATAGCATTATTAAAGTGTGTTTTTGCCTCATGCATGGATATTGCTAACATACCATGAGGAGCTTGATCTGACCATCCGTTTTCTAACTTATCAATATACTCTACGTTGTTAAAGAAGTATATAACATCTCCATAATTAACGTTTCTAAACGAAGGTATCTGTGCATCAGCATAAGTAGATCTTGTTTTAGGACTATAAATTACATTTGAAGGTGGAAGGTCGTTAATTGTAAAATGCCAATTCATCCTTGCAAATCCAGTATCCTTCGGTGTTCTCCTTACTAAATTTGTAAACCATACTTTTGCCGTGGCAGTAGTTATAGCGTCTAGCTCATCTTTTATTCTTTTCTCATACTCATCTAGTGCGTTTATAAACAGATTAATATTATCGAACATATATAATATACAGTGAATTTGAAGGGTCTAAATATGAGTGTTTAAGGGTCATATTTACACCGTTAACTTCTACACTCATATCTACGTAAAATCTTACGTCCTTAACTTTTTGACTTTGTATTAAGAGTTTAGTATCTCCAAATCGTATCTTTGAATCTGTTAATTCAGACGTACTTATGCTTTGACGAGTTACTCTAACTGTCGTTAATACTTGACTCGTATTACCTCTCTCACCTGATAGTGGATCATAGGTACCTACTACGTCTTCCTTAATCTTTATAACTACTAGATCGTTTCGATTATAGTTTTGAGAAGCTCTAATCGCATTTTGAATAATTCTACTCATCGTTCTAGTTTAACAGGTATTACAGCATTGTCAGTGTTAGACTTAAACCTACCATATTTTGTTACAAGATTTTTGATATGTGTTGGAAATGCACTCGAATTTAGGAAAAACTCAGTCGTTACTTTATCAGTTTTAATGAGTTTAGGTACTTGAAGTAGTACTGCACCTTCTGACAAGTGAATCTCTAATGCTAATTCACATTGTGCGTTTTTAACCTTTTGTGGTACATCTGTTTCTTCATTTCTCGGAAACTCAAGATCCTGCGTTGACTCTGTCTTATCGTTATACCATGAAAAGGCAGAGTCGAGCAAGTCCGCAGCGCTAACTAGTGCGATCTCTGTATCAGGTACTTCGCCCCAATCAGACCCGTTGTACCGATCATCGAAGTATGTATCTGCTTCATTTTCGGTAACGTATGAGTTAACACCTACCTCTAAAGACATTGACTACTCCCCTTCGAGGCTGGAGCCAAAGACGGAACCTTCGGAACCTTCAGTGCCGTCAGAACCTTCAGCATCAACATCAGTATCAGTATCAGCATCGTTATCGGCGTCAGCATCGTTATCGGCGTCCACGTCAGCATTTACAAAGAGAGGTTCGCCGTCTAACTCCGCTTCAACACTATAGTATCGGCAGATCATTTTCGCTTTAGGAACGAGATGATCTTGGATCATCGCTTCACCATCTACGAATGAAACATTTCGAATAACCCGATTTTTCTTACCACTTACAATTGTTAACTTAATCATTTTAGAACCTTTTTCGGTGATGTTGAAGAAAAAATCTAACCTACCAATTTGGTAGGTTAGATTTTTAATATAATACGCTTTACAACTATCGATTAGGGATGGATTCCGTCAATACCCGCAAGGCCGAGCTCAGAGAAGTTGGCCATGGAGCAGTACCACTTAACACGGGTAATGTCCTCGTCCTTAGTCTCAGAAGTACCAACGTCTTCGATATTGATACCAGATGCGTTCCGAGCAGTAATACCAGCGATGCCAGTATCCTCAGAGCCTTCATCAATAGTACCGGCAAAGATAGTGGAGCAGACACCAGTGGATGTCCCTTTATCTTGATCTACAGGGATGTAGTCATTACGGAAGATGGGAGTACCGCGGTATGCAGGAACCTGAGCGCCAGAGGGAAGAGTAGCAACATCACCAATGGTTGCGCCACCAAGGCCACGGAGCAAGGAGTAATAAACACGAAGCTCACGAGAGTTCATAAGGATATAGTCAACACGACCATCCTTATCTGTTACACGATCAACGAGCTCATCCATCAGTTCAAAGGTAAGGGTTGCACCGTTGACACCAGAGTCGACTGTCTGACCGGCAACAAGGAGTGCCAAAAGACCTTCAAAAGTTTCGGATGTGCCGTCGCCGTTAATAAGTGTGCTGGCAAACTGGCGAGCAACGCTTTTGGCTTTGGATGCGATCTGGACAGCTTTCTGGTCGTTGAAATTGGACCGGGTAGCCTGGATCATCTTGTCGACTTCTGCATCACCGATAATCTTGGTCAGATTGGATGTGACCTGGGTAAAGGTTGCAGCGCCCTTGGAAGTAATGGTATCACCAACGCCGTAGAAACCTGCGTCGCCGGCCACGTTCTCACGGTTATAGCTGAGAGCATTACCTTCAATATCAATGAAAGGGAGAACTTCGAAAAACTGATCGACGGTGATAATCGTCTCGATTACACCTCGAACAAGCATATCTTGGGAAAGTTTTGCGGATTCAATAAGGGTTACAGATGCCATTTTAATACCTCCTGCGGTTAGTTAATGGCTTAATAAATTAAGCATCCCACCGGGAGGCTGACAAAATCAGAAAGTTCATTCGACCCGAATGAACCTGTATATATATTCTAAGGATATTATAATACAGAAATATCCCAAAGTAAATAAAAAAATGAACCTCCAGGGAGGACCCTGGAGGGACTTTATGTGAAGTTCGACTTAACTTAAAGCCGAACGAATCTTACTTACTGGCGACATCTTACTTACATCGCCAAGGGCGGTATTATCACCATTGTTAATGTTGCTACTTTGTGATGCCTTAAAGAGATGGGCCGCGGTCTTCTCAAGACCTTTAACCCAACCATTAATATTCTGAAGTTCAACGCCGGTGTCATCGTAAATCTTATTCTCACCATTGTAACCTACAGCTTTACCTTCCTCCATACGGAAGACACTCTTCGCGCGAAGAGTAACGTCATCCATGGCATTTTCAGCAATACCGTGCTCAAGGGCTGCAGACTTAACCTGGCCATCAATAACCATGGTTTCGATCTGGCGGGCTTGAGTACCGATAGTGTTCTTCATGTTCTGCTCTTTAACGAGCATCTCATCCTGCATAGTTTGAACACGTTTCTCAACGATCTTCTTAATGGCATCATCGTCGAAGTCACTGTTATTAAGCCGTATCTTCAGCTCATCAATTTCAGTAACCATTTCAGCGTGCTTTACAGGGTCAATGTCTTTAAACGTATCGAGTGTATTTTTCAACTCGATATTGTTCGTACGAAACTCATCAAGCTTCGTCTTAGGTACGATACCTTCAATACCTGTCAGGATGAATGTTTCGTCCTCTTGCTCTGTATACAAAGCTTTAACATCATCGGACAAATCCGCCATATCCTCTTCAGCCATAATAAACTTGGGCATTTTGATTCTCCTCGGTGATTATTGATTTTCTGGAGGCAGCATCTCACCGCGTTCCAGGTTATACATAAAGATTTCAGGTGTTATAGCTTTATCAACTAAAGACTTTGTGAGAGCGTTAAGCTCTTGGTAACTCATCTTCGTACTGATAAAGTCCTTATTCAACACGATAGTAGGGTTATCTACATTAAGCCAATCTGCTATCGTGTTGTACACTTCACCTAAGCCAGATTCTACTGACAAGGCGATATCACTCAGATTCGCAGCATCCGAACTATATCGCATCCGAACAGTACCTTCAGCTTCTGAGCCTCTTGTACTCGTATCCATCAACTGAGCACTAAACTGGCTTATCTGGCTCTGCTTCTCTTTCAACGCATCAGTAAGACTAGAAAGTCCAGCACCAAGGAACTCAAGGTATCCGACCTTCGCTTTCTCATTCGGTACGACCCAAGCCACTTCACTACCTACTCTCAGTTTGACCTCTGACGTACCACCTGTGATATACGGTTGGGGACATCCTACAAAATGCCTTCCATGCTCGAGATCTGCGCTGGATAGATAGTGGCTTAGATTTAAGTCAACGATCTCAAGGATGGGCGACTTGACTGGTTCTAAGTCTAAACCAAAGGTTGTGATACATGTAAACGGTATATACTTTAATGTACGCCCGTGTACAGACGGTTGAGTCGTACCTTTTGGAGTACCTGTATCGTCATATTTGGTGATAGAGTATACTTCATTTACCAGGTGAAGACGATAAAATACCTTCACCGAAACCTCTTCAAAGGTAATTGGATCGAGAGTAGTCTCAGTGGACATAAGTAAAATCTGCTTAATCGACCCATCCAAATTCATCTCCCAATTCAAAATGCTCTCAGTAGGAAACTTATGAATTGCAGGTTTATCGTTCATCACATCTACTAGAATGCCGACACGACCTGTAGATATTACTTCACGAACAGAGTACCGAAATAGTTCATGGAAAGTAACTTTATCGATCCTATCATCTTCAAAGTAATAAGCTAGACGATCATTGTACTCAATACTTGGTGTCCTACGGACGATAACACCACTGTTCGTGCTCAATATCCGTGAGGTGATATTGAAAAATACAGCTCTCTTTTTATACGCTTTATACTCATCATCGTCTTGGCCAGACAGTTGAGGTAGATACTCAGTGCCGGCCAACTTCACCGCATCAGAACCTTTTAAGACGTCCCTGATCCTAAGCCACTGAGGCGCCGTCACTGCATACGATGCGTTCAAAGTAAACGGTAAGTCTATATTCTGCAAGTGTCTCATTACGCTTGACATATTAAGTACCTTCGTAACCTATCGTTATTATTTCCATTGATTTGTCCAACGCAATATACCTTACAACATCATAGTCATGGTCAGGTTGTGAGCTAGTATCTACGTCTTCATCATTCTTCTCGTCAGTAACCAAAGCTGATAAATGCTGGAATAACCTAGGACAACTATCCATTATTAATATACCAGGAGCTTCCATCGGTCCATCATCATTCGCGGCATGCAACCTCGTCCGTATCTGTGATAGCCCATTAACTCTACTCCCTGGAGATTTGTCACTAGGTTTAAAAATCACCCCTACACCAGCAAATATCTCTGAAATGGATGGACCCCGTTCACTGGAAAATATCGACTTATCAGCAGGCCCTGGTAGCACATGCCAATTCCTCTCGTTCTGAAACCTCAATATCTTCCTAGCAGTAACCTTCACATCCTCTTTCAGACCACCTTCTCGACCGTCATCACCATATATCTCCCCGATAAAGACGATCGTTCCCTTAGGTGGATTAAACTTGTCATCATCACTCTCCCCACTGGCTACCGCGTAAAACAACACTGAATACGGAGCTGAATAACCATAGTCATACCCTACATGCTTCTTCCAACCAATCGGCAACCTCCGCTCAGGTATCATATGCCGCTTCCGATTCAGCATCGGCAACGCTAACCCTTCAACAGCTGACCAATCACCTTTCAGGTATCTTTTAACCTTTTCAGGATCGCCCATACCTAATAAGCGAGTGGCATAGTTCGGATCATTTACGGTAAGAGACGGATTATCACTTAAAAACGAAGGGATAAACATCCGCGTCATACTACCATCTTCTACTGGAGATACGAATGACTCCATAGGATCTGCAGCATCTACCCAACCAGATTTAAAATAGTGATGTGCTGGTCCACCAGGATTTGTAGCATATAATTGAAATGGTAAGCAACCTTTAAACTCATCTGGTATATCTAATGAACCCAGACGTAGTCGAGAGTTCATAAACTTAATCATCTTCGGGGTAAACGTAGTGGCTTCGTCCCACAACCCTATATTCATCTCACGAGAAAGGTAATTATTAACATCGTGGTCGTATTGTAGATGACAAAGAGATATAGTGGATCCATTTGTAAACTCTATAATCGAATTAGAGAAGTTGATTTTTACCAGTTTGTCTTCCATGTACTCTCTAAGAAGTATAGGAAAACTCATCGCACCTTGAAGGTGTGTAGCTTTTAAATCCTTAACCAACCTACGAAATAGGTATATGTTAATACCAGGAACACGTATAGCCCATATGATAGCAATAGCACGTAGCAAAAAAGACTTACCACCACCCACTGCACCACCAAATAGGATGGAGTTCGCGATACCTTTATCAATTGCTTTAACAACAGTTATTTGCTTCTTGTGTAATTTTAAATCCATAAGGTCGGGATACCTTTGGAGGTAATTATTGGTCTTCTACCAATAGTTCGTCTTCGATCATAGACACACGAAGTAGGCCTACATTAGCATTGATATCGGCTTTAACTTCAATAGCTTTCTTCTGAGCTTCAATATATGGCATGATAGACTTGGACGCGTCAAGGCGAAGCTTAGCGTCACTATCTTTATCAAACGCTATCTCAGCCATCACCAAGATCGGGTGTTCGTCAGCACCATACTTGTCCTGAATTAGCTTTAATAACGCGTTGTCCTTCGACATTTTGTTCACCTTTGAAAGAAAATTAATTGATAATCATACTATAATACATTATATATACAAAGTACATAAATAAATGAATCCTCTGTGAGGACCCTTGTTAGGTTTTCAAAAATAAGAAAAAATTCCGGGAAAATTTGGGCGCGATGCACCAAAGTTTGGTTTAGAACGAAGAACTTAAGGTTAGGAACGAAGAACTTAAGGTTAGGAACGAAGAACTTAGGTACTAGGGTTGTTTGGTTTAGAACGAAGAACTTAGGCACTAGGGTTGGAACGAAGAACTTAGGCACTAGGGTTGGAACGAAGAACTTAGGCACTAAGTGTAAGAACGAAGAACTTAGGCACTAAGTG